>ERZ791680.307-NODE-307-length-57736-cov-12.972955_pt1 | contig 57736 bp, 52 predicted proteins | sample MGYA00510051_ERZ791680 | MGnify/ENA primary metagenome ERZ791680 (study PRJEB30046, sample SAMN00715238) | human gut metagenome | study: EMG produced TPA metagenomics assembly of the A metagenome-wide association study of gut microbiota in type 2...
ATAGCTCTTTGTCTATCTCTACGTACATATTTCTATATACGCTGACTATTTTGTTCGCCTAACTCATGATTTAAATCACAAGTATGCGGCTCACAATAATCAAAAAGCATTTTGCCAAATAGTCTATAGATGGTATAATATAGCTATTGTTTTTAACTATTTATAATTTGTATATATAAGAAAGGATGGAAATGAATGGTTGAATCAGCATGGTCGCTATTGCCTCCGATAATTACCATAGTATTGGCTTTGGCGACAAAAGAAGTATACATGTCGTTGATTGTGGGTATCTTTGTAGGGGCTTTAATGTTCACAGGCTTTGATTTATTAGCTGCTATTGATACATTTTTTGCAATTATGTCCGATAAAGTTGGCGGAAATGTATATATTTTAGTATTTTTGGTCTTATTAGGTATTATTGTAGCAGCTATTGCTCGCTCTGGTGCTTCTCGTGCTTATGGTGAATGGGCAGCAAGTGCAATCAGAGGAAAACGCAGTTCCTTACTCGTTACTTCTATCTTAGGGGTAGTTATCTTTATCGATGACTATTTTAACTGTTTGACTGTAGGTACAGTTATGCGTCCTGTTACTGATAAATTTAATGTAACTCGTGCAAAACTCGCTTATATCATTGATGCTACAGCAGCACCAATTTGTATTATCGCTCCAGTATCTAGCTGGGCAGCAGCAGTTAGTTCTTCACTTCCAGAAGACAGTGCTATTGATGGTTTCTCCTTATTCTTGCAGACAATTCCTTTTAATATGTATGCATGGTTTACTATTATCTTTATGTTGTTCTTGATTTGGACAGGTAAAGATTTTGCTGCTATGAAAACTTTAGAGAAAAAAAGTGGTGGCAAATTAATCATTCCTGAAGAATATAAAGAAGAAAAAATGGAAGCAGTAGGTAATGGTAAAATCTTAGATTTATTATTACCACTTATCGTTTTAATCGGTGGTTGTATCTTCGGCATGCTTTATACTGGTGGTATTTTAGAAGGTGCTAGTGTATCTGATGCTTTTGCAAATTGTGAATCTGCCAGAGGTCTAGTAATTGGTTCCTTTATCGCTTTAGTATTCACATTTTTACTCTATGTACCACGTGGGGTGCTTCGCTTTGGTAAATTCTGTGAATGTTTTAACCAAGGTTTTAGAGCTATGACTCCAGCTATCTTTATCTTATGTCTTGCTTGGAGCTTATCTGGTGTTTGTGGTGAAGATTATTTAAATATCGGCGGTTATGTTGGCGGTATTGTATCCAATAATGCTACTGTAGGTATGTTCATGCCAGCAGTATTCTTCCTTGTAGCTATCGGTCTTGCTTTTGCTACTGGTACTTCTTGGGGTACATTTGGTATCTTGATTCCTATCGCACTTGCTGTAGTATCTACTGATCCTCATCTTTTAGTGGTTACAGTAGCAGCAGTATTAGCTGGTGCTGTAGGTGGTGACCATGTATCACCAATATCTGATACAACTATCTTAGCTTCTGCGGGGGCTCAATGTAGCCATATCGACCATGTAAGTACACAGGTTCCATATGTAATCGTAGTAGCTACATGCTCTTTCTTAGGATATTTAGTAGCAGGTATTGCAGGCAGTGGCTGGAACGGTGTAGTAGCTGGTTTTGTTTTATTAGCTATAGCTATGACTTATATTTATAAAGTTTTAATGAAAGATTAATAAAGATTAATTAAGAAAACTCTAGGATTTATATTCTAGAGTTTTTTATATCTAAGTTTATATTTGATATTATTAGGAAAATTATATTTTTTGAAAAATATAAATATAAAATAAGGAAATAATATAGTAGTGGATTTTTACATATATATGATATAATATAGAATTAGTTAAGAATGGATTTATAAATTAATAATAAAATTTGTGGAGGATTTTATGGGAAGATTTTATAAAAAAGCGATAGTTACAGCTTTATTAGTATCAGCATTATCAACTACTGCTTTTGCAGCGCCAAAAGATAATACAGATTATGAAAATATACCACCAGAAGCTGTTATTGTTACAGATTTTAATAGTGATATCTTTAAATCATCAGCATTTTCTAATTATGATAATGAACATCAACAGTATAAATTAAGTAAATATGATATTATAAATGTGAGTATTGTGGGCTTTAATGATAGTCTTAATAAATCAAATACTATGGGACGATATGGATATACTTCTAGTGCGATTAATGGCAGTGTAAATTATAATTCTACATTAGCACAAACAGGTTTTAATGATATTGTAATTGGTCCTGATGGATATGCACAACTTCCATATGCTGGTTCAGTAAAACTTGCTGGGCTTACAGTTGACGAAGCAAAAGATTTACTCACTATGAAATTAGGAAGATATTTAAAAATACCATCTATGTCGGTGATAGTCACTTCTTATGGACCTAGAAAAGTACAGGTTTTAGGAGAAGTAGAAAAACCAGGCATTATAGAGCTTGCGGCAGATGACATGAATGTTTTGGCTGCTGTAACAAGTGCAGGTTGGGCAAATAAATATGGTCGTATCAAAAAAATACAAGTTATTCGCATTATTGATGGTGTGATGTATGTAAAAGAAGCTAATTTAAAAGATTATATCGAAAAACATGATATACATCAGAATATAGAATTAAAAGATGGAGATATCTTATATATTCCTCGTTCTAATAAAATTGACCTTCAAGATGATATTATGCCTTGGATTAGTTTCTATGGATTATACAAAAATATTACTGATTAATGGAGTTTTGATTTAATGGATACACAAAATAATGATACAATTGATTTAAAAAAATTGTTTTCTTTAATGATAGAAAAGAAAACGATAGTTATAGCGATAATAGTAATTTGTACTATTATTGCCACTATAGTTGCTTTTGTCTTACCAAAATCTTATCAATCTACCACACTTGTACGTGTAAAATCTAGTAGTAGTTCTTCTATGGCTGGTTATGCAGCAATGGCAGCTGGTTTTGGCATAGATATAGGGGGAGGAAGTTCCGGTTCACCTGAATCTTATATAGAACTTATGAAATCTCGTGAAGTTTTAGAGCCTATTATTGCTGAATTAGATTTGCCAGAAGAAACGAAAGAAAAGATGACTGCAACAAATTTTGCAAAATCTAATTTAGAGATAACTAATATTAAAAAGACAGAATTAATAACTATAGCTGCTTATGGCAAAACCCCAGAAGAAGCACAGATGATTTCTCAAGGGGTAGCAGATAATTTCTTAGCTTTAATGACTAAATTAAATAAGGAAGATAATTCTTCTACTTTGAAATTTCTTGATGAGCGTATAAAAATCGCTAAAGAAGAGATGGAAACAGCAGAAAATAAATTAGCTGCTTATCAGCAAGAGCATAAAATATATGCACCTGATGAACAAGCAAAAGCTATTATTGCTAATTTAAATAATTATGATACAACTATTGCTCAGCTTCAAGCGCAAAGTGAAGGTGATAGTGCAAAACTTGCTGGTGTGACTAGTCAATTGGAACAGCAAAATGCATCTTTATTAGAATATAATGTATCTGATAATACAAATATCGGCAATATCCGTGAGTCTATAGTCAATAAACGTGTAGAACTTGTAGGACTTCAGCAACAATTTACTGATGAACATCCAGATGTGATTAAAGCGAAAGAAGAATTAAATAGCCTAGAAAAATCATTATCTGATGAGATCGCAAAGGCTGTAAATTCTCAATCAGTGACTTTAAGTCCAGTGCAATCTAATCTTTTAAAAGATAAAATAAGTACAGAAGTGCAGATATCTGTAAATAATGCTTCTCTAGAAGCTTTGAAAGCAAAACAAGCAGAAGCTCAAGAGAATATAGCTACATTATCTGCTGATAGTGTAGAATATATGCGTTTAGAACGTAATGCTAAAATCACAGGTCAAGTATATACTTCTCTTGTACAAAACTATGAACAGACTAGAATTCAAGAAGCAAAAGATTCTATGGATATTCAGATCATCGACGCAGCAGATTTGCCAAAAGAAGATATGCCAGCTAAGCCAAATAAAAAAATAATTGTAGTGATTGGTTTTGTCTTAGGTATAATGATCAGTTTTGGTTATACTTTATATAATTATAGTAGAAGATATGGTTTATAATAGGAAATAAAGGTAAAAGGAGAAGTATAGATTTTAAGATAAATATGGCTTCTCCTTTTATACTATAATTAAAAATAAATGCAATGTAGGTGAATTTATTGGCACAGAATTATAAAACTAATTTAAAACAGAATATCCGCATAATTTGGTCCGGTATATCACTGATGGCAGATTATCTAGCAGTATTATTAGCAGAGATGATAGCGATGTATTTTAGTGAAGAAAATCTTCGTTATATAGATTTATTTATCGTTATACCGTTTATTTATATAGCTTTTATCGCTGCTGCTAGGACTTATCGTCGTACTATTCCTTTTTGGCAAAGAGTAGAATCGCTTTTTTATAGTAGTATTTATAGTATTATTGCTATTTTATTGTTCTTTTTTGTAAGCGCTAATTCTACTGAACATAGTATAGCTTTTTTAGCATTACTTTGGTTAGCTAGTTTTATATGTCTGATAATTGTGCGTTATTTATTGAAACGTATATTAGATGAAAGAAAAATATTTAAGATACCTTTATTAATTATTGGGGCTCAAGAAGAAGCTTTAGCTTTTACGAGAAGCATAAATAATGATATAGGAATGAGTTCTTATAAAATAGTAGGTTTAATCAGTGATAAAACTCCTATAAAAGGATTAGAAAAATATCCTTTATTAGGTGATTTTAAGGATATTGAAAAGATAATTAAAACTACAGGAATAAATAATGTATTGATAGCTATTCCTTATTTGGAACAAGTAAAAATGCAAAATATTATTCATCGTGTACAGCCATTAGTGAAAAATATCTGTATCATTCCCAATCTTACAGCTATTCCTATGGGGGGGATAGATGTAGAAACCTTTTTTACAGAAAAAATTATGCTTATTCGTGTACGCAATAATTTAGAACGTAGATTAAATCGCATTATTAAATATTTATTTGATATGATATTGACTATAGTGGGAACAATTTGTATTTCTCCATTATTAGTTATTATAGCGATATGGATATATAAAGACTCTCCTGGACCTGTGATATTTAAACATATGCGAGTGGGTAAAGAGGGAAAAGAGTTTCCTTGTTATAAATTTCGTTCTATGTGTGTAGATGCCAAAGAAAAATTAGAAGAATTGTTAAAAAATGATCCTAAGGCAAGAGCAGAATGGGAACGAGATTTTAAATTAAAAAATGATCCTAGAATTACTAAATCTGGAGCTTTTTTGCGGAAGACTAGTCTTGATGAATTGCCACAGATTTTTAATGTATTAAAAGGTGAGATGAGTCTAGTAGGACCAAGACCTATAATTAAAGCAGAGATGCAGCGTTATGGCAATTATATCAATGATTATTTGATGGTGCGACCAGGAATTGCAGGAATGTGGCAATGTAGTGGTCGTAATGATGTAGATTATACAGAGCGTGTGCATATGGATAGTTGGTATGTGCGCAATTGGTCTGTATGGCTTGATATAATGATTTTATGGAGAACTTTTAAAGCAGTATTTGCAAAAAAAGGAGCTTATTGATAGATGAAAATTATTATTTTAGCAGGTGGTGGAGGCACTAGATTATTCCCGCTATCTAGAGATTGTTATCCTAAACAATTTCTGCATGTAATCGGAGATAAATCTTTACTTGCGCAAACAATAGAGAGATTTTTAGGTTTAGTAGAAGCAAAAGATATTATTATAGTAACTAATGAACGCTATATTTTTCATGTGCAGGCAGAATTAAAAACTATAAATGCAGAAGAAGCTCATATTATTACTGAACCTATGGGAAAAAATACAGCTCCTGCTATTGCCTTAGCACAGAGTTATTGTCAAGATGTATTGCAATGTGATGAAGATGAGATTTTATTTGTCAGTCCATCAGATCATTTAATTAAACCAATAGATGCTTTTCAAAATTTAATCAGAAATGCTCAAGATGTAGCAAAGGATAATATAGTTACTTTAGGAATTAAGCCTACAAAACCTGAAATTGGTTATGGTTATATTGAAGCAGAGAAAAATAATAATTTAGCTAAAAAAGTTATTTCTTTTAAAGAAAAACCTAATTTAAATACTGCTAAAAAATATATTGCTTCTGGTAATTATTATTGGAATGGTGGTATGTTTATGTTTAGTATAGCTACTATGCAGGCTGAATTAATTAAATATATGCCAGCAATAATAGATATTACCCAAAATGGTTATCAATATACAGTAGATAATTTTGTAAATATGCCAGATATATCTATTGACTATGCAGTAGCAGAAAAATCACAAAAAATGATGATGATACCAATGGAAAATATTTATTGGAATGATATTGGCAGTTTTGATGCTATTGCTGAAGTACTTTCTGATGAGGAAAAAAATGTATTTAAAGGTGATATTTTAGCGGAAAATTGCATAGATACGATGATTATAGGTGATAATCGTCTGATAGCTGGTATTGATTTAGAAAATTTAATGATCATTGATACACCAGATGCATTACTTGTAGCTAAAAAAGGGGAAAGTCAAAAAGTAAAAAATATAGTGAATAAGCTTAAACAAAGTAAGAGAAAAGAAGCAAAAGAAAATGTCACTATGTATCGCTCATGGGGGAAATATACTTTACTCACTGAAAGTGAAGGTTATAGAGTGCGCAAAATAGAGATGGATCCAGGGGCATCTCTTACTATGCAGATGCATTATCATCGTAGTGAGCATTGGACAGTTATTTCTGGTACAGGTAAGACTATTATTAATGAAAAAGAAAGTATTTTTACAGAAAATCAAAGTACTTATATTCCTATGGGAGTAAAACATAAATTATCTAATCCAGGGAAAATTCCTTTGATTATTATAGAGGTGCAATCTGGTAAATATATTAATGAAGATGATATTGTAGTTTTTGAGGATAACTAATGAAAATAGTACATGTAGTAGAATGTTTTGCAGGTGGAGTATTTAGCTTTTTATCTAATTTGACTAATGAATTAGATAAAGAAGAATATATAGTAATTTATGGTATTAATAGAGATAATACTCCCAGCGATTTTAGAGAAAAATTTCCTCCAAATACAAAATTTATACCATGGAAAAGTGCTAGTAGGAGTTTAAATCCTTTAACAGATCTAAAAGCTTTATGGGAATTATATATAATATTAAAAAAAATAGATGATATAGATATAATTCATTTACATTCAAGTAAAGCAGGTTTTCTTGGTCGTATAGTAAGTTTTTTATTAGGAAAATCAAGTAGAACAATATATACTCCGCATGCAATATCTTTTTTGCGTTTAGACGTAAGTCCTAAAAAAAGAAAAATTTTTATTTGGATGGAAAGATTTGCTAGTTTTTTTGGTGGGAAAATAGTGGCTTGTTCTCAATCTGAAAAAGAAGCTATTGAAGAGCAAGGAATAAAAAATGTTACTTTTATTAATAATGGTATAAAAAAATTGCAGATAGAAAAAAAAGTAAATACAAGTGATAAAACAACAATAATTTCTGTAGGTAGATTATCTATCCAAAAAAATCCTAAGCTCTTTAATGATATAGCATTAGAATTCAACGATAATCCTAATGTTCAGTTTATATGGTGTGGTGATGGTGAATTGAAATCAGAATTAACTTCACCAAATATAAAATGTACTGGTTGGATAGAACGAAAAAAATTAGAAAATTATTTAGCTAATGCAGATATATATTTATCTACTTCATTATGGGAAGGTATGCCATTATCTGTATTAGAAGCTATGTCTATAGGCATACCTTTAGTGTTATCAAATTGTATTGGTAATAAAGATTTGATAAAAGGAAATGGTTTTTTATATAATAATAAATATGCGTGTGTAAGATATATTAAATATATCTTACAAGAAGATGTTATTATAAACAAACTGAGATTAAATAATAAAAATTTATTTAAAAAATATTTTTGTGTAAATAAAATGGCACAAGATTATTTGAAAATATATAGGAGTTTATATAGTGGAAAAATATATTATTCTTAATAAAAAAATATGGTTTATAATAATAATAATAATATCGTTAATAAGCGTATTTTTAAAAATATTAGCAATTGATAAATTTGAGTTTGATAGTAAAACTATTTTGGAGATTGAAAAATCATTTAGAATGGTGGATAATATATCAATATCTGGAAGCTTTGAATCTGCAGGATTAATATATTACTTTATAAATATATTTAATTTAAATAGTATAGAAGAATGGGCGATATATATTTCTATATTATTTATATTTATAAATTTTAAGATAGTAGAAAATATAAAAATAATAAAAGTGAAAAATTTTTTATTTTTATTAACAAGTTTATTTTTATGGTATATAATAGCAGCAGGAATAACAAAAGAAGTAATACAAAGTATATATTTTATAATAATATATATTATTATAAAGCATAAAAGAATTACAAGAAATTATAAATGTTTATTTTCTGTAGTATTATTATGTATATCTGCTATATTATTTAGAGACTATTATGTATTAGTGGCTTTTTTTACTTTGATTATGTATATTATTTATATTAATTTAAGAAAAAAAGTATATAGTAAAAAAAAGATGTATATAATATCTCAATTATATATTTTTTTTGTAATAGGAATTTTTTTATTTATTATAAGTTATATATTTCCAGAGGAATATGAGCGAATCATGTATTTAAGAAGTTTAGGATATGCATATTTAGAAGAAGTAGGAACAGATTCTTTAATAAAAAATTTAATTGATGGAGATAATATATATATATATATTATAAATTATATTATAAATTATATTAGAATATTAATTCCCATTGATTTAGTAATTATAGGAAAATTATATTATATACCGTTTATAATTTATCAGATAATATTAGTGTATTTTTATATAAAAAATATTAGTATTATGAAAGTATTAGATGATAATAAATTTCTCAGTATAACAATAATGACAGCTTTTTTTATGGTATCAGCATTCATGGAACCAGATTATGGTTCATGGATTAGACATCAAACAGCATGTTATTATTTAATTGTGTTATTATTAGAGTAAAATATTTATTAAAATAATTGGAGAAAAATAAATGAAAATATTAGTAAACTTTTTAGGTAGAAAAGGTGGTACAGCACTTTATTCATATGAAATGACAAAAGCTTTGGTTAACAATGGAGCAGAGGTATCTGCAGTAATATCTTCTAAAAATCATATGATTGATGAATGGAAAAAATTATCTTTAAAAAATTTGCATATAATAGATACGTATGATAATAAATATAATTTTGTTATAAATACTATTAAGTTTGTGTTGTTTAAAAGATTTTCTTTAAAAAAAATATTAAAGAATTCAGATATAGATATAATGTATATTCCATGTTTTCATCCTTGGTATTTTTTTATAAATAAAATGTATCCAGAAGCGAAAAAGATATTTACTGTTCACGATCCACTACCACATAGTGGCGGTTTTTTTGATAATAAATTAATATGGTTAGCTCAAAAAAGGGATTTAAAAAGAGCTAATAAAATAATTATTTTATCAGAATGTTTTCGAGATTATATGATAAATTTTTATAAAAAGAGATCAGATGAGGTATGTGTAATACCACATGGTGTATTTGACTATTATAAAGGTGTAGAAAATAAGCTCTCTATTAGTTATGATCATGATAAAATTAATTTTTTATTTTTTGGTAGAATTGAAAAATATAAGGGATTATTAGTGTTGGCAGAAGCTTATAAAAATCTAAGAAAAATATATAATAATATTTCATTAACAGTGGTAGGTAATGGGGATTTTACACCATATAATAAAGCTTTTATAGATTTGGAAGATTTTAAATTAGTAAATAGATGGATTGATGATAATGAAGTAAATGGATTTTTTTTAGGAAATAATATAGTAACAGTGTTACCATATTTAGATGCTACACAATCAGGCGTTATTAATATTGCAATGATTAATAGATCATTGGTGATTTCAACAAATGTAGGAGGTTTAAAAGAACAGATAAAAGATAAAAAAACAGGAATATTAGTTGAAGCCAATAATCCAAAAGAATTGGAAAGAGCAATGGAATTTGCGATAAGAGAACGGGATATTTGTAAAGGATATATAGATGCAGCTGCCAATGAAATAAAAAAATTATCATGGGATAACTTAGGTAAAATTTTATTAGATGAAATAAAAAATATAAAATAGAAAGAAATGATTTTTTGGAAGATTTAATTCATATAGCATTTTGTATGCAAGATAAAGATGGAATGTATACAAAGTATGTTGGAACAACAATAATATCTATTTTAAAAAATACAAAACATAAAATATGTATTCATATATTGCATGATGAAACTGTTGATGATGAAAAGAAAAAATTTTTATTAGATATTATAAGAAGATATCATCAATCAATAAAATTTTATTTGATATCATTAGATAGGGTTTTATTAAATTTTAATCAAAATATAGGTACTTTTTTTAGGTTATATATTTTTGAAAAATGTGATGTTGATAAAATAATTTATTTAGATGGGGATATTTTAATTGTAAATGATATTTATGATTTATGGAAAATAGATATTGAAAATTATTATTGTGCAGCTATAAAAGATATAGAAGAAACAAGAGAGGTTATAATAAATACTAAATATTATCGAAAAATAAATATTGATTATAATAATTATTTTAATGCAGGAGTAATATATTTTAATTGTAAAAAAATAAGAAAATCTTTTAATATGAAAAAAGAATTAATAAATTTTTTTGAAAAAAATAAGTATATTTCAATGTTAGATCAAGATTTTTTAAATTTTTTATTACAAAATAAAACTAAATTTATAGATAAAAAGTATAATTTTATAGTTGATAATATAGATAAAATAACAGAAAAAGATTTGGAAAAATATAATATTATACATTTTGCTGGACCATTTAAGCCATGGAATTGTAAAAATATGGTAGTAATATATCATTATTATAAATATTTTTCTGAGATATTTATAGAAAATAGAATTGAAAATTTGTGTAAATATATGAGTTATCTACCGCAAAACAATTTTAAAAAAATGGGTTTAAGACATTCGTTATTGCAACATAAAAAATATAAAAATAAATTTTTAACAATATCATGCATATTAAAAGGAATATTGTCTGATAAAAATTTTAATAAATTAGCTTATTATTTAATAAAGTATTTTAAAGTTAAATTCTTATATAATATATATTACATGTTAAAAAAGTAGGAGGATATAAATATTGTTAGAGGAAAAAATAAGTATTATTATACCTGTATATAATAATGAAAAATATTTAGAACGATGTATAGTATCTTTAATAAATCAAACATATAAAAATTTAGAGATTATTTTAATTAATGATGGTAGTACAGATAATAGTAGAATTATATGTGAAAAATATCTAAAAAAAGATAAACGTGTTATATTAGTAAATCAAAAAAATGGTGGAGTATCTGCAGCACGAAACAAAGGAATAGAAATAGCAACAGGTAGTTGGATTGGATTTGTGGATTCGGATGACTGGATAACAGAGAATATGTATGAAATATTACATATAAATGCTATTGAAAATAATGCTGATATATCTATTGGCGGATATATCCGAACTGATATAGAAAAACCTGCTTTTGAATCAAAGAAAACTTTGGAGATATTGGATAATAAAACAGCTTTAGAGTATTTGATTTTAGATAAAGAGGGATATGCCACATCTGTATGGAATAAATTGTATAAAATAGATGTAGTAAAAAATATATTATTTGATAAAACAATTAAATATGGAGAAGATCTATTGTTTAATTTTAATATAATGATGAATAATAGAAAAAATGTTGTTTTTGATAAAAATATTTATTATATTTATTTTTATAACAGATATAGTGCAACAAATAAATATATTTATAATAAATCAATATTAACAGAATTAAATGTTTATAAATTTATGTTAAATAAGATATCTAATAAAGAGTATGAGTTTTTAAAGCACGATATATATATAATTTATCAAAATGCGATAATTCGTATTCTTTTACGATTAACAGAATTTAATAATATGGAAGGAAAAAAATTATATTATCAGATTAGAAAAGCTTATAAAGAGATTTTTAGAGTTAATTCTATTAAAGATATTATAAAATTATGTATAATTTTTTCCCCGTATAAAGTTTCAGGGAAAATATATAAATTATTAAGAGCAATTAGAGGGACAGTATGAAAGGATTATTGATAGGAAAAAATTTTTATAATAAAAGTCTAAATGGGGGAACAATGCTTGATAAGAGAAACTATGATATTTTGAATGATATTTGTGATGAATTAGATGTATATGTTATTGAAGAAAATAAGCCCGAAAATAAACTTTTTAAGTTATTTAATATAATAAAAAATAAAAATTTTTATGGTTTAAATGAGTATGATAAAAAGAATATTATAAGAGCATTACGGAAAAAAAAATATGATTTTTGCTATATTGCATCATCATTAATTGGTAGTTTAGCTTATAATATAAAAAAAGAAATACAAGATATTAATATAATAGTATTTTTTCAAAATATAGAATGTCTATATTTTGAGGATTTATATAGAAATAATATGTTGTATAAATATATTTTTTCATCCATAGCTAAATATAATGAAAATATGGCTGTAAAATATGCTGATAAATTAGTTTTATTGAATGAGAGAGATAGTAAAGATTTAAAAAATATTTATGGTAAAGGAGCTGATTTTTTATTTAAAATGACAGTGAAAGATCAATATTATAAAAATGATATTTTAAAGATAAAAGATGTATTAAATGAAAGGAAAAAAATATTATTTGTTGGGTCTGATTTTTTTGCTAATCGACAAGGAATACAGTGGTTTGTTAATAATGTTTGGAGGGATTTACAAAATATAGAATTAACAATAGTTGGTAAGGATACTGAACGATGGAAAGAATTTATAAAAATTAAGAATATAAATATTGTAGGGACTGTAGATGATATAAAACCTTACTACGAGGCATCAGATGCCATAATAGCTCCTATTTTTTTAGGAAGTGGAATGAAAACTAAGACCGCAGAAGCTTTAATGTATGGCAAGTATATATTTGGCACAAAAGAAGCTTTTGAAGGCTATGAACTTAATTATGATAATGTAGGAGCTTTATGTAACACAAAAGAGGAGTTTATTTTAGCAATAAATACAAAATTAAAAAAGTATAAATATAAGTATAATAAATATTCTAGAAAATGCTTTGAAGAAAATTATTCTCAGGATATTTTTAAAGAGCATATTTATAGATTTTTAAATAATAAAATAGAAGGAGTAAAAAAATGAAAATTGGTATTATTGGATTGGGATATGTAGGATTAACTTTAGCGATAGCAGCCTGTGATTCTGGAATAGATGTAAGAGGAACTGAAATAAATAGTAAAATCAAAGATTCATTAAAGAATAATAAAGCACATTTTTTTGAACCTGGATTAGATTTATTAATAAAAAAATATAATGGAAATAAATTTAAAGTATTAGAAAATTTTAATAGCGAGAAGAATTACGATGCATTTATAATAACGGTAGGAACACCATTAGAAAAAGGGAAAAAAGTACCTAACTTTAAATATATAAAATCTGCTCTAGAATCAATAAAAGATGTTTATACAGGCAATGAGTTAATTATATTAAGAAGTACAGTGTCTGTGGGGACTACTAATAATGTTGTGTTACCATTATTAGCTACATTAGCTAATAAAGAGAAAAATGAATTATTTGTAGCATTTTGTCCGGAGCGAACCATAGAAGGAAAAGCTATTAAAGAGTTAAAATCTTTACCACAAATTATTAGTGGAAATAATACAATGGCAAAAGATAAAGCACATGAATTATTTAGAAAGATTACCCCTTATATAGTAGAAACTAATAAAATAGAAGAAGCAGAGTTGGCAAAATTATATTGTAATACATATAGAGATATGACCTTTGCATTAGGGAATGTATTGTCATTTGCAGCTCAATCTTTTAGTATTGATGGTAATGATGTAATAAAATATGCTAATATGGGTTATAAACGTTCGCAAATACCGTTACCTGGATTTGTAGCAGGTCCATGTTTAGAAAAAGATGCATATATATTAACAAATAATATGTTAGATTCAGATGTAAAAAGATTTATTTTAAATGCACGCAATTTTAATGAATCTTTAGAGGATAAGGTAATAAACTGGGTAGATAAGTATTTAGGTAAAGAGAGAGAGCAAAAGGTTATTGCATTATCTGGGTTAGCTTTTAAAGGTGTTCCAGAAACATCGGATTTAAGAGGATCTAGTGCAGTCAATATTGCACGGACTTTAGTAAAAAATGGATATAAAATTTGTTTGCATGATTTTGTTGCTAGTAAACAAGAAATGAAGGATTTAAAATTAGGTGCTGTATACGAAGATTTGAATGAAATTTGTAGAGTATCAGATGCATTATTGATTCTTAATAATAATAATAAATATAAAACTTTTTCATTTGAAGATATTCTTAAAGAAAATAGTAACTATTATATTCTTGATGCATGGAATATTTGTTATAATTTAAAATCTGAGTATAAATGTGTATTTTCATTAGGTAATTTATTGATTTAAAGGGAGTGTTAATTATATGAGAGCTATAGTAACAGGTGGAGCAGGATTTATTGGTTCATATCTTTGTGAAGAATTAGTTAAAAGAAATATATCTATTAGTGTTTGGGATAATTTATTTAGAGGGAATATGGATAATATACGTCATCTATTAAATGATACCAATAGATTTTTTAATATTGATTTATCAGATAGTAAAAATATAGAGCAAATGGTTGCTTTATTATTAGAAGAAAAGCCACGATATATTTTTCATTATGCAGCAATAAATGGTACTCAATATTTTTATGATATACCAGCAAAAGTATTAGAAGTTAATGTAGCAATAACTTATAATTTAATGTTAGCTTTACGCGAAGTGAAAAAGATAGATCCATCTTTTTATACAAAAATGATATATGCATCATCTTCAGAGGTATATGGAGAACCATTTAATGTTCCAAGTAAAGAATCTGATATAACATATGTTAATACCGAACATGTTAGGGATAGTTATGCAATATCTAAATTAATTGGGGAGTTTTATGTAAAATTAATAGGACAAGAAATAGGTATAGAATGGATAGTCATGAGACTTTTTAATGTTTATGGAAATAGAATGGTAGGAACTAAATATGGTCAAGTTATACCAGAGTTTATAAATAGATTAAAAAATGGAGAATATCCATTAAAAATATATGGTAATGGTGAGCATAAAAGATCTTTCTGCTATGTGTCTGATAATGTTGAATTTACGATAGATTTAGCATTGAGCAAAGTAATTAATGATACATTTAATATAGGTAATTCTACTGAAATATCTATAAAGGAATTGGGGTCTTTTATTATGGAAAAAATGGGAATGAAACCATTATTTGAATATTTACCAGAACGCATAGGTGATCACAAAAGACGTTGTCCAGATACTAGTAAATTACATTCTGTTATAGGAAAAAAAGAATATTTAACGCTAGATTTAGGTATAAATTTAATGTTAGATAAATAATTAATTTATTTATCGAGGTGTATAAATGAATACAGAAGAAATAAATATTGTTTTTACTTTAAGTGATAAAACAGGTAACTATAGTGCAACATTTGGGACTACAATAGCTTCTATTTTTGAAAATACAGATTTTAATAAAGTTGTCATAAATATTCATATTATGCATGATGATACTTTGACGATAGAAAATAAAAGAAATTTTGAGAAACTTATAAGTTATTATAGACAAAATGTTCAATTTTATAATATAAAATTAGATTGGGCTAAATTTAAAAATTTAGACTGTATAAAAAAATATACAATTGCTCAATTGTATAGAATAATGATTGCAGATACTATAAAGGTGGATAAAGTAATATATTTAGATTCTGATTTAATTTTTAATTTAGATATAAGAGATTTAAATAATGAAGAGTTAGATGGTAAATCTATAGGTGCAGTGTTAGATAAATATGTGAAAGGTATAGATGCAATTTCTAAACATGAATATGTATATAAAATACCAGTTAATGTCGAAGAATATTTTAATACAGGTGTTATAATTTTTGATTTAAAGAAAATAAGAGAAAAATATGATACCTTTTCTGAAGGTATACAATTATTAAAAAAATATCCATTTATACCTTATGGAGAACAAGACATTAACAATATGCTATTTGTTGGAGACTGTAAATTTATAGATAAAAAGTATAACTGGGGAAATGTAAAAGGAAAAAGAGATAATTGTATATATCATTTTTCTGTAGAAGGAAATAAAAAACCATGGTGTAATAATACAACTACATTGAATGAACTCTATTGGCAATATTTTGCAAAAACTCCATGGGGAAACACTATTGATAAGCTATTAACAGCGTATAATAAATCTATTATTTTAGATAAAAAGATTTTGATTAATCCTATATTAAGTAAAAAAATATTTATAAAGAATTGTTTGCAACGAATATTAAAAGAATTTTTATTAAGGTTTAGAAAAAGATGAATAATGAACGAAGAATTGGAACTATATTATCATATATAATAGTTATATCTAATATATTAGTTGGGTTAATATATGTATCTTTATTGATAAAATATTTATCAATTGAGCAATATGGATTATATAGATTAATAGGCTCTTTAATGGTATATTTTACAGTACTTGACTTTGGAATAAGTAATGTTGTAATAAAATATTATAATAAATATAGATTATCAGGAGAAAATGAAAAAGCTAATAATGTATTAGCTTTTTCATTTATTTGGATATGTATAGTTAGTGTTTTTATTTTATTGATATCGTTATTTGTATATTTTCATATAGGCAATATATTTAGTGGAAGTTTAACAGTAAGTGAGATCTATGAAGCTAAAATAATATTTTTATTATTAATATTTAATGTAATTATTACTATTTTTGGTAATTTATTAAGTGCTATTATTACTAGTTATGAAAAATTTATATTTTTAAAATCTTGTTTGTTTATGCAAGTTATTTTTCAACCTATATTGGTTTTTATAGGAATAAAAATAATTCCTACAGCAATTAATGTAGTTTTGATACAAACTTTAGTAAATCTATTATTTATTGCCGTTAAATTGTATTTTTGCTTTTATAAAATAAGAATAAAAGTAAAATATTATTATTTTGATAAGGTAATAATAAGAGAGATGGGCTTTTTATCAGTGCAAATCTTTTTATCATCAATCGTTGATCAAATTTTTTGGCAAGGTAATCAAATTATTGTTGGTAGTTCATTAGGCACTGGTGAAGTAGCAGTATATTCTATTGCAGTTCAAATATATATGATATATTTAACTATTGGTTGTGTGTTACAAACGATGTTATCTACAAAAGTTTTTAATATGGTAGAAGCTGATAGGAATAATATAGAAATATATAATTTATTTGTAAAAGTTAGTAGATTACAAGCTATATTATTATTATGTATTTTAGGTGGATTTATTATTTTTGGTGAAGCTTTTATACAGATTTGGGCTGGTAAAAAATTTTTATTATCTTATAAAATTGCATTAGCAATTATGATTCCTTTCTCTATATCTTTAATACAGTCATTAGGTGTTATTATTTTACAGGCTAAAAATAGATATTTATTTAGAACTATAGCTTATATGTTTTTTGGTGTAATAAATATAGTAGTAAATATATTTATTATAAAATTATATGGTATGGTAAGTATTGCTATTGTTACTGGACTGATATATATTTTTTTAGATGGCTTTGTTATGAATATGTATTATAATTTTATCTTAAAATTTAATATGATTAGGTATTGGCAGAGTATAATTAGGATTATATTATGTGTTACTATTATCATTATTATTAATCTTATTTTAAGAGAATGGATAGAAATAAAAGATATTTATACCTTTTTTGCAGGAATCTTTATTTATTTAGCGATGTATTTTTTTGCTATGAGATATATAGTATTTAATGATTATGAGATATATTTGTATAAAGTATTTATTAATAAAATAAAATTTTTATCTATTAATAAATAAAATATTATTTACTGATAGAAATGATATGAATAATTTATATATGGTGGAATTTAATATGGATTCGATATTATTGTATATAACAAAATTAAATAAATCATTAAAGATTACTATTGATAAAATCCATTTAACAAGCAGTAATTTTTGGTTTTATGATGAAGAAAAAGGTATCATTAGAAATAAAAATAATAGTTTTTTTCATATTATAGGACTAAGAGAAATTTATGAGCTAAATGGAAAAAAACAAGTTGTAGAACAGCCAATAATTATTCAAAATGAAATAGGATATTTGGGAATTATTTGTAAAAATTTTAATGGTGTTATGTATTACTTGATGCAAGCTAAAATTGAGCCTGGTAATATAAATAAAATCCAAATATCACCAACTATTCAGGCTACAAAAAGTAATTTTACACAAAAGCATGGAGGAAGACGTCCAGCTTATATTGATTATTTTATTAATGCTGATAAATATGAAATAATAGTGGATCAAATTCAATCAGAACAATCGTCAAGATTTTATAAGAAAAGAAATCGTAATATCATTATAAAAGTTGATGAAGAAATAGAAGTTTTACCAAGTCATAGATGGATGACTATGGAACAAATAAAAGCTTTAATGCGAATAGATAATCTAGTTAACATGGATACAAGAACTGTACTGTCTTGTATTCCTTATTATAAATGGAATGATTTAAAAGATAAAGATAAGGAAGCTATAGAAAATAGTTTTAAAGATAAGGCTTTATATAAATCTATTATTAACGATGATCCGATAGATTTAGTAAGTATTTATAATAGAATAAATGATATAAAGATGTACTCAGAAAAAACATATGAATTTGTAAAATTAAAAGATTTGAAATCATGGCATATGCAAGATGGAGAATTTGTATGTAAAAAACCATATCCATATAAAATTATTTTTTGTAAGATAGCTATAGAAGGTAGAGAAGTAAAAGAATGGACGCAACCTTTATTTGAAGCTATTGGTGATGCTACTTTTGGATTGTTGATGAGAGATAATAAGAAAAATGGAAAACGAGAGTTCTTGGTAAAGATAAAACATGAGCTTGGTTGTTTTGATGAAGTGGAATTAGCACCTACATTACAGATTGAAGCTGTTCACAATGAAGAATTAGATAATGTAGAAAAATATTTTCTAAATCAGGTTAATAATAAAAAGAATATAGTTTTTGATCATTATTTATCTGAAGAAGGTGGAAGATTTTATCATGAGCAGAATCGTAATTTATTAGTTATGCAAGAGCAAAATTTTGATTTTGAGCTTCCTAGAGAATATATGTGGCTTGATTATAAGACATTAAATTATTTAGTTCAGCATAATAATATATTGAATATTCAATTGCGTAATTTATTATCTTTATTGGAAATATAATGGAGGTATAATATGAAAAAAATACGTTTAGGCATATTAGGTACATCTGAAATTGCTTTTAGAAGATTTTTGCCAGCATTAAAAAAACATAATGAGTTTGAATATATTGGAGTAGCTTCACGAAATATTGAAAAGACAAAACCATTTGTTGAAGCTTATGGTGGAAAAGGTTATTCTAGTTATGATGAACTTTTACAAGATAAAAATATTGATGCAGTATATATACCATTACCTCCAGCTTTACATTTTGAGTGGGGAAAAAAAGCTTTACAAGCAGGTAAGCATATTTTAATGGAAAAGCCTTTTTGTGTGAATTTACAACAAACAGAAGAATTAATAGAATTAGCTAAAGAAAGAAATTTAGCAGTACATGAAAATTATATGTTTATGTATCATAAGCAATTGACTAAAATAAAAGAAATAATTGATTCGGGATATTTAGGGAAAATAAGACTTTATCGTATTGCTTTTGGTTTTCCAATGAGAGAAAAAAATGATTTTCGTTATAATAAAGAACTTGGTGGTGGTGCTTTATTAGATTGTGGAGGATACACATTAAAATTAGCTAACTATTTATTAGGCGATATAACAAAGGTTGTTTGTAGTAATTTAGTGAAAGAAGATTTTGAAGTAGATTTATATGGAAATGCTACATTGCAAAATGATAAAGGAATGACAGCACAGGTATCTTTTGGTATGGATAATGCTTATAAATGTGAATTAGAAGTATGGGGAAGTAAAGCAACTTTAAAAGCACCAAGAATTTTTACGGCACCTGATAATTTTGATGTTAATCTAGAAATTATAGATAATAATGGTGTAACAAATATAAATATAGGTATAGATAATCAATTTTATAATTCTATAAATTATTTTAAAAAATGTATTATAGATAAAGAAATACAAAATATAACTTATAAGGTAATAGTAAAAGAAGTAAGATATATAGAATGTTTTAAAGTAAACAGAGGTATATAATGAGTAAGATTAGTATATTAGGTGCGAATAGTTATATAGCAAGAAATTATATATATTATTTAAATAAAGAACATAAAGATAGTGAAATAAAATTATATGGACATTCAGATAAACAAATAGATGCCTATAAAAATTATATAAAAATAGATTTTAGTAATATAAATGAATTAAATAAAATAGATTGGAATACAGATTATATTTATATTTTTATAGGTAAAACAGGAACATTAAATGGTTTTATAGAATATGAAAATTTTTTGGATATTAATGAAAAATATTTGTTACATATTTTAAACAAATATATGGAAAAAAAATCTAAAGCTAAAATAATATTTTTATCAACTAGATTAGTATATAAGGAAAGTAAAAAACCTTTAACAGAAGATATGCCAAAAGATTTTAAAACAATATATGCTATAAATAAGTTTGCTTGTGAAAATTATTTAAAAATGTATAACAATTTATATAATATACCTTATGTTATTTTACGATTATGTGTACCATATGGTTCATATAAAAGTGGTAAATTATCTTACGGTCTAATGGGATTTTTTATAAATAAAGCAAAATCTAAACAAGATATAACTATATTTGGAGATGGTAATCAAAAAAGAACATTAACAAGTATGGATTATTTAGTAAAAGTATTATGGGAAGTTGCCAATAATAAAAAGATTATTAATGATGTTTTTAATATTGGAGGAGAAACTTTTTCCTTAAAAGAAGTTGCTGAAAAAGTAGCAAAGAAATATGCTGTTAATTTAAATTTTATAGATTGGCCTCAAGAAGCATTAGCAATAGAAACAGGCGATACAGTATTTAATTCTAATAAATTAGATAAATTATTAGGTTTAAATTATTGTTATAGGATAGAAGATTATTTAAAGACATTAGATTAATAAAAAGAAGGTAAACGATATGTATGATGCAATAATAGTAGGAGCAGGTTTTTCTGGAAGTATTTTAGCTAGAAAATTAGCTGAAGAAAAAAATATGAAAGTATTGGTTGTAGAGCAAAGAAATCATATTGCAGGAAATATGTATGATGAAGTTAATGAGAAAGGTATATTAATTCAAAAATATGGACCACATTTTTTGAATACAAATTATTGGTGGATTATTGAATATTTAAGTCAATATTCAGAGATGTATGAACATAGTACAAAGTTATTAAGTTATATTGATGGAAAATATGTACAATTGCCATTTAATTTTAAAACATTACAACAATTAGTTGGTTGTAAACAAGCTGAAATATTATTAAAAAAATTTAGAGAAACTTTTTCAGGAAAAGATAGAGTTTCAATTTTAGAAATTATTTCTGATGAAGATAAAGATATAAGTAATTATGGAAAATTATTATTTGAAAAAGCTTTTAAAACATATATATCAAAAATGTGGGGATTAGATCCTAAACAATTAGATATATATATTATGAATCGTGTCCCTATGGCATTAAATTATGATGAGCGTTATTTAAATAAAGATTTTCAATATTTACCAAAATATGGTTTCACAAAATTATTTGAAAAAATGCTTGATCATAAAAATATTACTATAGAATTAAATACTAATGCTATACCAAATATTAGTTTTGATGATGAAAATAATAAAGTTCTTTATAAAAATAAAGAAGTAGAAGCATTAATATTTACTGGTATGATAGATGAATTATTTAATTATGAATATGGTGCATTACCATATCGTTCATTAGATTTTAAATATGAAACTGTAAAAGCTGATAAAATTTTGCCAGCTGAAGTATGTTCATATCCACAAGCTAAAGGATATACTAGAAAAACAGAATATAAATGGTTTAATTGGCATAAAGAAAATTGTGAATATACTACAGTTGTAACAGAATATCCGCTTCAATACGATAAAGATGCTGAAGTGGGCAATTTACCATATTATCCAATAATGAATGACGAAAATAATAAAGTTTATAAACAGTATTATAATAAATCTAAAAGATATAATAATTTATTTTTAAGTGGTCGTTTAGCAGAATATAAATATTTTAATATGGATATAGTAATAGAACATACGTTTGAAAGATTTAAAGAAATAGAAGCATATTTGGATAAATAACATAAAATGAAAGAAAAAATAAATTATATTATTTTTGGTATTTTAACAGTTATTGTTAATTTAAGTATATTTTATGAACTATTATATTTTTTTAACGATAATAATAATATAATATTAATGTTTATAAATATTATAGCTTTTATAGTAGCTATAATATTTGCTTATTGTATAAATACAATATATGTATTTAAGCAAAAATGTAATATAAGAAATTGAATTGTTTATATTTTATGTATGCAAGAGCAATAACATTAATAATTGAAAATATAGTATTATTAGTAGCATCATTTATGGAAGTAAATATAATGATATCTAAATATGTACTTACAATAGTTGTTATAATTTTAAATTATATTTTAAGTAAATATTGGGTATATAAGGAGTTATGAAATGAAAGGCATAATTTTAGCAGGTGGTTCAGGAACACGATTATATCCTATTACAAAATCAATATCGAAGCAGATTATACCAATATATGATAAACCAATGATATATTATCCATTAGCTGTATTGATGCTTGCAGGAATAAGAGAGATTTTAATTATTTCTACACCTAGAGATTTACCTTTTTATAAACAACTTTTAGGTGATGGTGATAATTATGGTTTAAATATTGAATATGCAATACAAGAAAAACCAAATGGATTAGCAGAGGCTTTTGTTTTAGGTGAAGATTTTATAGGAACAGATTCTGTAGCTTTAATTTTAGGTGATAATATATTTTATGGAAGACATTTTTCAGAATTATTACAGAAAGCTACTAAAATTGAAAATGGAGCATTGATTTTTGGTTATTATGTGGCAAACCCTACCTCTTTTGGTGTGGTGGAATTTGATAAGAGTGGAAGAGTAATTTCTTTAGAAGAAAAACCTAAAAATCCTAAATCTAATTATGCTATACCAGGATTATATTTTTATGATAATAGTGTTGTAGAAATAGCAAAAAAAATAAAACCATCAGCCCGTGGAGAATTAGAAATTACTAGTATTAATGAAGAATATTTAAAACGTGGTAATTTAAAAGTTGAATTATTTGGTAGAGGAATGGCTTGGTTAGATACTGGAACACATGATGGATTATTAGAAGCGTCTAATTATGTAGCAATTGTGCAACATAGACAAGGAATGTATATATCTTGTATTGAAGAAATTGCTTATCGCAAAGGATATATATCGAAAGAAAAATTAATAGAATTAGCACAGCCTATGTTAAAAACAGATTATGGGAAATATTTAATGCGTATAGCGGAGGAAAAATTATGAAAATATTAGTAACTGGTGGAGCAGGATTTATTGGTAGTAATTTTGTTTATTATGAATTAGATAATTATCCAAATGATGAAGTAATCTGTTTAGATAAACTGACTTATGCTGGCAATTTAGAAACATTAGAAATAGCAATGAAAAATCCTAAATTTAAATTTGTTAAAGGTGATATTGCAGATAGAGCTTTTGTTGATGAATTATTTGCAAGTGAAAAGCCTGATGTTGTAGTAAATTTCGCAGCAGAATCTCATGTGGATAGATCTATTGAAAATCCAGAAATCTTTTTACAGACAAATGTAATTGGTACAAGTGTATTGATGGATGCTTGTCGTAAATATGGTAATATTCGCTATCATCAAGTATCTACAGATGAAGTTTATGGAGATTTACCACTTGATAGACCAGATTTATTCTTTACAGAAACAACACCACTTCATACATCTAGTCCGTATTCAGCTTCGAAAGCTTCAGCAGATTTATTAGTGCAGGCATATTATCGCACGTATAAATTACCTGTGACTATTTCTCGCTGTTCTAATAATTATGGACCATATCACTTCCCTGAAAAATTAATTCCACTCATGATAGCAAATGCTTTAAATGATAAAAAATTACCAGTGTATGGTAAAGGCGAAAATGTACGTGATTGGCTTTATGTAGAAGATCATTGCTCTGCTATAGATTTGATCATTCGCAAAGGAAAAATTGGTGAAGTATATAATATTGGTGGTCATAATGAACGCACTAATTTAGAAGTTGTGAAAACAATTATTAAAGAGCTTGGTAAAAGTGAAGACTTAATTGAATTTGTAACAGATAGACCAGGTCATGATCGTAGATATGCTATAGATCCTACAAAAATTCATGATGAACTTGGTTGGTTTCCTGCTACTAAATTTGATGATGGAATTAAGAAAACTATTGATTGGTATTTGACACATAAATCTTGGTGGGAAAAAATAATTAGTGGTGAATACAAAGATTATTATTTTAGAATGTATAATAATAGATAGAAAAAACCGCAAAGAAGATATTTTCTTTGCGGTTTTCTTTTAGTATAGTTTATACATAGTAAATATTGCAATCAAGTATCATATCATCTATTTGCTTATGATCTGTGTATTGCCATATCTTACAAATGCGATTAGGATATTCTAGTTTAAAGCTGTTTTCATGGTAATATTGAGCAGACCAGATGGGAATATAATCGGCTAGGAGATTTAAGTCAATGATATTGGTGAGCCAATTATAGGAACTATATAGACCTACATAATTATAATCTAGTTCGTTTAGTTGATTGATGAAATTGCCAATCATATAAGCTACATTGATATTGTTTTTGAGTATAGATTTATCTTCTGCATCATACCAGATGCCAAGTGGTGGATTTTGTCCATTGAGATATGTTTTGATTTGTTTATCTACCCAATTAGCTTCTGCTATAGCTTCATCAATTGTTGAAGCATGAGCATAATAATATATGCCATAGGGCAGATTATAAGTTACAGCATTATTTACATGTGAGATAAACATTTCATCTAGATGAGTGTACTCACCTATTTTGATGATAACGCCTTGAATATTATTTGCTTTTAGTTTTTGCCAATTGAGTTTTTCTTGCCAAGCTGAGATATCTACTACTTGAAAATTTTGCATAAGTAATCACTCCTTTAATGATTTACTTGCAGTTTAAATGAAGAAATTAAACCTTTTAAGCAAATTAGGGGGAATTTTTTGTTATTTTTATAAAAATTTACGATATGTCGAATACATTTTATTTTTATAAGAGTATAATATAGTTAATTTAAGAAAAAGCGAGATGATTATAATGCTACTTATAAAGGCAGTAGATTATAGGATTTTGGAATTGTGTAAGGCTTATAATTTGAGCATAAATGGCTTGGCAAATAAAGCAGGAATGCCACCTTCAACTGTGGCTAGCTTATTAAGTGAAAAAAGTCGTAATCCTACAGAAGATACTATTTTTAAAATTTGTATTGGTTTTGGTATGAGAATGGATAAATTTTACGCCTCAAATTTATTTGACCTTAAAAATATAAGTTTAGAAAATACTTCGCAGAAAATATATAAAGTTTAAATTCATAACTGCACATATAGCGAAAGGCAAACTATTATGTTTTTGGATAATAGTTTGCCTTTTTTATTTGCTAAGAAAAAATTTTTGATTTAGGGGTTGATTTTTGCAATCTAAGTTGCAAGTAAATAAGTGTAAGGAGTTGATAAGATGAATAAGAAACGGCGGTAAAAGATGTTATCAATTAAAGCTATGATGTATTTTTAAATTTTAAAATTAAGGAGTGATTTTTAATGGCAGATACACGCAAATTAACAATGGTATTTACTTTAGATAATGGAGACGATTTTAAATATAATTTGGCAGATCCTAAAGATGAATTGACAAAGAGCGAAGTCGATGTAGTCATGCAGAAAATGATTGATATACAGGCTATTATCAAAAATAATCATAAAGCAACAGCGATTAAAGAAGCATATATCACAACTACTACACAAGATGTTTTAGCTTAAGTTTAATTTATAATTTTATAGTTCATTAGGAGGAATGTATTATGGCAGTTAAGAAAAACGCAGAATGTGAAATCATTATTAAAGTGGAAACAGGTACTACTTCTACAGGTAAAGCTAGCTATAGCAGTCGTAGTTTCGGTTATATCAATCCTTCTTTAGCAGAAGATGATATTTTAGATATCGGTCAAAAAATAGCGGGCTTACAAAAATATAATTTAGGTAGTGTAAATCGTCAGGACACAGCAGAAATAGCTGCGGAATAAGGAAAAAGGGGTGCGTGTCACCCCTTTTTCTTTTAAATTATTCTCTTGATGATAGAAAGAAGACGATTAGATGGAAAGACTATTAATAAAAGCTAAAGCTGGAGATAATTATGCTATACAGTTATTATTAAATAAGTATAAGAATTTATTAAATAGTGCTTCTAGACAACATCATTTAATATCTATTCAAGAAGAGGCGTATGAAGAAGCCGTGATTAGTTTTTATCAAGCAATTAAGGATTTTAATGAGTCTTTAGGTGTGCCTTTTGCTGGTTACGCTAAAGTAAAAGTATATCAAGGTGTACATACTTTATTTCGTAGATATCTGCGTATTTGGCAAAATGAAGTATCGTTATCTGCTCAAATGAATACAGATGATGAAGATGAAGTAAAAGAATTTGGGGATTTATTGGCAGTAGATGAGGATTTAGCTGATAGTATTTCTTCTAGATTAGATATAATGAAGATTATTCATCAATTGCCACCTAAACAGTATGAAGTCTTTATCTTGGTAGTATTTAAGGGATTAAAATATAAACAAGTAGCAAAATTATTGCACATATCTGTACAAGCTGTAAGCAAAAATTATCGTAAAGCATTAGCTTTTATTAATAAATCTCTAGAGAAATAAAGAATTAAGGTGATAATATGGAATATATTTTTACGTATATAGCAAATTATGGTTTTCCTATGGTAGTGGCAAGTTTTTTGTTATTTCGCATGGATAAACATTTGGCTAATTTAGAAGAAGGTATAAGACATATGAATGAAACTTTAGCTAAACAGGTCAATCATTAATAAAAATAAAAACAGAGATTTTATTTATAATAAGTATAATAAACTGCATTTTTAAAAGTTGCTTTATATTTGACTTTTGAAAGTGCAGTTTAATTTTTTTACGATATTTTTCTGTGTTATAATATAGATGATGGAGGAATATTATCATGGAAAATTTTAATAGATTAAATGATTTATATTTTAAAAAACTTTTGGGGGATAAAAAAAGAAAGAATTTAACACTTAGTTTTTTAAATGGAGTTTTAAATAAAGATGATAAAAACTATTTTACAGATATAAGTTTTTTAGATAAAGATAATGAACCATTAACTTTAGATGGTAAATTATCTAAATTAGATATTAGAGCGGATTTAAATGATGGTACGCAAGTAGATATTGAGGTGCAAGTTTGTCCGTTTAAATTAATGGCTGAGCGTTCATTATATTATTGGTCAAAGATGTATTCAGAGCAATTAGAAAAAGGTGCTGAATATAAGAAATTAAAGAAGGCTATAGCTATAAATCTATTGGCATTTGATTATTTGGAAGATGAGCAAGAATGGCATAACATCTATAATCTATTAAATGTGAAATCTCATAAAAAACTTACGGACCATATAGAGATACATTTTTTAGAATTGCCCAAATTTACCTTAAAGGATATGCGAAAAATAAGAGTATCTGAAGCATGGCTTGCTTATTTTTCAGGGAAATATAGTAAAGAAGAATTGGAGGAAATAGCGATGACAACTCCAGCAATTAAAGAAGCAGTAGAATTTGAAGATACATTTTTACAGGATAAAATAGAACGTAGAGCATATGAACAGAGAGAAAAAGCTATAAGAGATTATTATTCCTATATGAATGCATTTAAAGAAGAAGGATTGCAACAGGGTTTAGAGCAGGGTTTACAGCAAGGATTACAGCAAGGCATGCAAAAAGGGCTATATCAACAAGCTATACAAACTGCAAAAAATATGTTAAAAGATAAAGTAGATATAAAGCTTATTTCTAAATATACTAATTTAAGTGTAGAAGAAATAAAAAAGATAAACGAAGAATAAAGCCTTAAATTTTGAGGAAATAGTAATGATAAGATTAGTAATTAAAAAATAAGACTTACAATAGGAATGAATAGGATAGCTAAAAATTAATAATAAAGAGAGATTTTCTTCATAGTTATAATTTGGTAAACTTTATAATCAATAGAGTTAATAATTTTATGAAGAAAATCTTTTTTTATGATATAATGATTTTTGATTGTATAAAATTGTCATAATTTAAAGTATTTTATTTATTTGAATAGATTATAGGGAGTAGATTGTTATGAAACGTATTCGCAAAGCTGTTATACCTGCTGCTGGTTTTGGTACTCGTTTTTTGCCAGCGACAAAAGCAACACCTAAAGAAATGTTACCAATAGTAGATAAGCCTACAATTCAGTACATAGTGGAAGAAGCTATCTCTAGTGGTATTGAAGATATTTTGATCATCAGTGGTCATGCTAAACGTGCAATTGAAGACCATTTTGATAGTGCACCAATTTTAGAAGCTGAATTAAAAGCTAAAGGTAAAACTAAATTATTGGAAATGGTACAGGAAACATCAGAAATCAATGTACATTACATTCGCCAAAAACATATGCGTGGTTTAGGTGATGCTATTTTATGTGCTAGAGCATTCATTGATAATGAACCATTTGCTGTATTATTAGGTGATGATATAGTTTATAATCCTGAAATGCCAGCTTTAAAACAGTTGATGGATATGTATAATCAAACAGGTGCTACTATTTTAGGTTGTCAACAAGTGCCAAAAGAAAAGGTTTCTTCTTATGGTATTGTAGCAGGCGTACCAACTATCAATGAACAATTGATGAAAGTTAATGACATGATTGAAAAACCAAGCATTGAAGAAGCTCCAAGTCAAATGGCAGTGCTTGGTAGATATATCATCACTCCAGATGTATTTGAAGTATTGCAAAATACTAAGCCAGGTAAAGGTGGAGAAATACAGTTGACAGATGCACTCAAAGTTATGGCAAAACGTGAAAATGTTTATGCTTATAATTTCACCGGCAAACGCTATGATGTAGGCGATAAATTAGGCTTTTTGAAAGCTACAGTAGAATTTGCTCTCCGTCGTGATGATTTATTTGGTGACTTTGCGGAATATCTCAAAACAATTGTAAAAGATTTATAATAATAATTATAATAAAAAAGGTGATACTTTTAGTATCACCTTTTATTTTATCTATATATTATATTTGTGATTAATTTTCTGGGATAGTTAGATTATCTTTAATTTGCGATACTTCGTTATTGATATCTAACATTATAGGAGCTTCAATAGCATAAATGCGATTTAAATTATTTACAATATCTTTATGCTCAATTTGATTGTAAGTTCCTTCGTTGATGATTACAATACTTTGACGAACAGTTTCATTTAATTTATAACTATAAACACGAGTTTTTTCCAAAATATTATAAACTAATGTATAATTGTTTTGTGATAATTCACTTGGCGGTAAAGCATCTTGTAATGAATTATTAAAAGCATTTGTTTCATCATATAATCTTTGCAATTGACTTAAAGCTTCAGTTGCAGATATGGATTGATTTTCATAATTAGAAATGATTTTGTGATAAACTGTAGCAAATCTATCTAGCTGATTGATATCTTCTTTATAATCATTGTACCATGTTATAAAATAAGGTTGTTCGTTTAAAATAGCCAAACGTTGCTCAGTGGAGATAGAATTTGAAGAAGATGGTATCACTAAAGAACTATAGACAGCTACAAAACAAAGTAAAATAATGCCACAAGGAATAATAAATATTCTCTTTGTAGGGTATTTTCTATCAGCTAAATAACTAGCAATAATGATAACAATCATAACAGCAATAGCTAGTAAAATATTCATAAAAAATTTTTTCCTCCTTATATTATAAGTTCATTTCTTTGATGGCAAAGAAACGAACCAAAGAAAGCCACCGCAGATAAAATTTAAGCTTTGAAAAAAATTATCATTTCATACAAAGCTTAAAACTCGCTACGCTCAGACAGTTAAGCAAAAACCGTATTCAATGATAATGTTTTTCAATAATCTTGCGATTACCGCTAAATTTTATAATGCGGAAAATATAACAAATTATTTAGCATTATTAAAAATAATACCGAATGTCCCTCACGTTAGCGAATTTTACGGTAGCCGTAGGCTATTGGAAAGGATAAAATTATGGCTATGGTTTTAGCTCTACTGTTTGAGCAAAGCGAGTTTAGAGCATTATAGACATAATTTTATAATTGACAAAGTAAAATTGATATCGGGAGGTAGAGTTCTTTTGTTACTTTTCTTGCTCATGAAAGAAAAGTAAGCAATATATTTATTTTAGCATATTTTTTTAGAAGATATGAAAATTAATTTTAGGATAGAGGTGTATGGTTTGACTTCAAGAAGAATTATGTATTATTTACAGGCTTTTAAAATTTTAGCACTAGGATATTGGCGTTCTGAACAAAAATGGAAAGCTTATGGTATTTTAGCTGTTGTTTTAATTTTAAATTTAGCTAGTGTATTTTTGACGGTATTGGTAAATGATTGGTATAAAGAATTTTGGGATGTTTTGCAAGCCTATGAATTTGATAGTTTTTGGTATTTAGTGGGCAAATTTTCCTTGATTGCCGCTATCTATATAGCGATTGGCGTTTATTCTGTGTATTTACAACAATTATTGCAGATAAAATGGCGTGAATGGCTCACTGATAAATATTTAGTTAGATGGATGGAAAATAGAGCTTATTATAAGTTGAAATTGATGGGAAAAGATATGGATAACCCAGATCAGCGTATTTCTGAGGATATTAATCAATTTGTAGCGTTGACTTTATCTTTGACGATTGGTCTTGTGCGTCAACTGATAACTTTGGTGGCATTTACTGTAATTTTATGGAATTTATCAGGAATTATCACTGTGCCTATTGGCAGTTATGAATTTACTATCTATGGCTATATGGTTTGGTTATCTTTGGTATATTCTATCGTTGGTACGTATCTCACTCATAAGGTGGGTAAGGCACTTATCAATTTAAATTATGAACAGCAAAAATATGAAGCTGATTTCCGTTTTGCGATGATGCGTGTCAGAGAAAATACAGAGTCGATTGCTTTTTATCGTGGTGAAAAGCCTGAGTTAGAAAATTTCTTGACTAGATTTAAGATTGTAATTGGCAATTTCCGCGATATTATGACTCGTCAAAAAATCTTAAACGGTTTTACAGCTGGTTATGGTCAATTGGCGATTATCATTCCATTATTATTGGCTGCACCGCGTTGGTTTGCTAAAGAGGTGCAAGTTGGTTGGATTATGCAAGTATCAAATGCTTTTGGACAAGTTCAAGGGGCAATGTCATATTTTGTAGATGCTTATACAACTATAGCACAGTGGTGCTCTGTAGTTCGCCGTTTAGATGGTTTCAATCGTCATGTCAGTGAAGCTTTGGATTTGAAATCTGATTTAATGATAGATAATGCTTCTAATATTAAAGTCGGTATAGAAAATGTAGATGTTTTCCTTCCTAATAAAAATAAAGATGTTTTAATCAAGAATTGTACAATTGATTTGATGAAGTATCAATCTTTATTGATCATGGGTGCTTCTGGTGTGGGTAAATCAACTCTTTTACGAACACTTGCAGGTCTTTGGTCTTATGCGAAAGGCAATGTTTATTTGCCAAAAGAAGAAGAATTTTTATTCTTACCACAAAGACCATATTTGCCACTTGGTAGCTTAAGACAGGCAATTTCTTATCCTGTAGTCGAAGAAGTAATCAGTGAAAAATATAGTGATGAAGAAATAAAAGAAATACTCATAGCTTGTAAGTTAGAAAATTTAGTAGATAAATTGGATATTGTTGATGATTGGAGTAGAATTTTATCTTTAGGTGAACAGCAAAGAATAGCTTTTGCGAGAATTTTATTATATAAACCTAAATTTGTATTTTTGGATGAAGCTACATCAGCACTTGATGAAACTTTAGAAGGAAATTTATATGATATGTTAAAAACATATTTACCAGATACGAGAATAATAAGTATTGCTCATCGTAGTAGTTTGATTTGCAAGCATCAGGCTATCTTAAAATTAAAAGAGAAAGGTTGTTGGGAAATTCATGAATAATCGAGAAGTTGAAATAAAAATGGAAATAAAAGATAAAGCTCAAGTAGAAAATATACGTAAATTCTTGCAAGAAAATGAAGGACAAAGACCACAAAGTATAGTGATGAAGGCTATTTATTACGATACGGAAGAAAAATTCTATCAAAAACATAAAATTGCCTATCGTGTACGACAAGAAAACAATTGTTTTGTAGCAACATATAAATCGGGAAAAGTAAACACACAGGGCGTTTTTGAACGTGTGGAAATTAATAAAAAAGTAACAAGCCTACAAGCAGATATAAGTGTTTTTTCGGATGTAGGTGAGATTTGGAATTTAATCAAAGAAACTAAAGGTAAGAAATTCATTCCGATTGTAATAACTGATTTTGTACGTGAATGTATAGATATAAATTGGTTTGCTTCAAAACTGGAAATAGCTTTAGATTGTGGATTTGTGCAGGGAAATGAAAGAAAATCTCCTATTTGTGAAGTAGAAATAGAATTAAAATCTGGACGAATGGAAGATTTATTATCTTTAAAAAATGAACTTAGTGAAAAATTTGATTTACAAATTTCTACCGTAAGTAAATATAAAAAAGGTCTAATTTTAGCAGAGCAAATTTAAAGCTCTGCTTTTTTTTGAAATTTTTTAAAATTTTTTTGGATTTTAGCAGGATTTACAAAATTTATATAGAAATGTAATATCGTCAAATGAAAATGTAACGAATTTTATTTATTTGAGAAGTTTTTACAGAAAAAGGGGTTGTGTAAATTTATTTAATCTAAATTTTATAAAATGTACGATAATTGTTAAGATTGTTAAGTTTTTATAAGTAATTTGTTATATTTGTGTAATTTTTAATAGTTTTTATAGATTAATTCCTGCATTTTTATCGAAATTGACAAGATGTGTAGACTATGTTTATTTTTTCAGGAGGTTTTATATTATGAGAAAAACAGAATGCTTAGCCATGATATTGGCTGGTGGTCAAGGGAGCAGATTAGGAGCTTTAACTAAGAATATAGCTAAACCAGCTGTACCATTTGGTGGAAAATATCGTATTATCGATTTCCCATTAAGTAACTGTGCAAATTCTGGTATTGAAACAGTAGGTGTACTTACTCAATATCGTCCACTAGAATTGCATACATACTTAGGTACTGGTGAAGCATGGAATCTTGACCGTAAAAATGGTGGTGTATATATTTTACCTCCATATGCTAGAGAAAAAGGTGCAGATTGGTATAAAGGTACAGCAGATGCAATTTATCAAAATATTAATTTTATCAATAAAGCTAATCCAGATTATGTATTAGTTTTGTCTGGTGACCATATTTATACTATGGATTATGCAAAAATGATTGAATTCCATAAAAAGAATAAAGCAGAAGCTACAATTGGTGTAATTAAAGTGCCAATGAAAGAAGCTTCTCGTTTTGGTATTATGAGCACAGATAAAGAAGGTCGTATTACTAAATTTGCCGAAAAACCTGCTAAACCAGAAAGCAATTTAGCTTCTATGGGTATTTATATCTTTAGCTGGAATTTCTTACGTGAATACTTAGAAAATGATGCTAAAGATGAAACTTCTAGCCATGATTTTGGTAAAAATATTATTCCAAAAATGTTAGCTGACCAAGCTAGATTATATTCCTATGCATTTGAAGGTTATTGGAAAGATGTAGGAACAATCGATAGCCTTTGGGAAGCAAACATGGATTTATTAAAAGAAAAACAACCATTTGAAATGAATGGTAAATGGAAAATTTATTCCGTGGATATGGCTATGCCACCTCACTATGTAGGACCAAAAGCTAAAATTAAAAATTCTCTTGTAAGCGAAGGTTCTATGATTTGCGGTGAAGTAAAAAATTCTGTTATATTCCCAGGTGTACGCATTGCTAAAGGTGCAAAAGTAAGCAATTCTGTAATTATGCCATTTGCAAAAATTGAAGCAGATGCTGTTGTTGAAAAAGCTATTGTAGCTCAAAACAGCAAAATTGAAGCAACTGCTCAAGTAGGTAGTGACGATGGCACTATTGTAGTAATTCCTGAAGGTGAAACTGTACGACCAATGGTTGTTTCCGATGCAACTGAAAATGTAAATGTGGGATAAAATAAGAGAGGGATATAATTATGAAAAATGTTCTCGGAATAATGGATTTATATGAAGACGATAAACAAATAAGAACACTTACAACAAAAAGACCTGTTGCAACATTACCTTTTGCAGGTCGTTATCGTTTATTAGACTTTGCTTTATCTAGCATGGTTAACTCTGGTATTACAAAAATTGGTATGATGATGCCAGCAAAATCTCGTTCTATCTTAGACCATCTTCGTTCTGGTAAAGACTGGGATTTAGCACGTCGTCATGATGGTTTATTCTATTTACCAGCTATAAAAATGGATAAAGATAGCCGTAATGGTAACTTACAGTCTTTCTATAGACATATGAGCTTTATCAGACAGTCTGAACAAGAATATGTATTAATCTGCAACAGCCGTTTTGTTTATAATATAGACTTTACTACAGCTCTTCGTTTCCATCAGAATACTAGTGCTGATATCACTATGGTTTACCATATTGAAAATAAAGAACGTCCAGATAATGCAACTATTTTACAGACTGGTGAAAATGGTCTTGTTACAGAAATTGCTAACCGTCCAGCTGTTTATGAAAATTCCAAAGTATTCATGGGTATTTATTTAATGTCCCGTAAAAAATTCATGGAAATCATATCTACAGCATATGAACGTGGTGGCTATGATTTCTTGATTGATGGTATTTTACGTCATCAGGATAATTTAAATATTTATGGCTTCCAACATGAAGGTTATGTATCTGAAATCTGCTCTACAAGTTCCTATTTCAAAACTAATATGGACTTGTTAGAACCAGAAATTTGGGAAGAATTATTCATGGGTTATAACCCAATCTATACAAGAGTTCGTGATGAAGCTCCTGTACAGTACAAAAAACAAGCAAAAGTTAATAATTCTTTAGTTGCAAATGGTTGCGTAATTGAAGGTTCTGTAGAAAACAGTATCTTATTCCGTGGTGTTAAAATCGGAAAAGGCGTTCAAGTTAAAAATAGCGTAATCATGCAGAATTGTGAATTACAAGATGATGCTCTAGTAGAAAATGTAATTTGCGATAAAAATGTAGTAGTATCCGATGGTAAATGGTTAAAAGGTGCTGAAAATTATCCATTGATCATTGAAAAAAATACAGTTATTTGATTAACAAAAGATAAGATATTAAAATAATATAGGTTAAAAAATATAGTAATTATAAATATATATAATATAAATTATTAATATATAGGTTTTGGTTTTTTTAGAAATATAGAGTTTTTATTTCAGGGTAGTGCGATTAAGGTAAAAACTTATAGGGGGAAGTAATAGTGAGTGTAGGAATAATCAATAAGCAAATTGAAGAGAGAGCCTCATTACAGAAAAATTTCTTAAAAACAGCAAATATGTTATTTGGTAAAGATTGGAATGAATTAACTAAAGAAGAATTATATCAGACTTTAGTTAGAACAGTTCGTCAGTACATCAGTGAAAACTGGATTATGACTAATAAATACTATGAAGAAAATCAATGCAAAGAAGTATATTATTTTTCCATTGAATTCTTATTAGGTCGTCTATTAAATACAAACTTGATCAATCTTGATATGAAAGAAATCTGTAAAGAAGCCTTGAAAGACTTGAATATTGATATTACAGAACTCTTTAAACAGGAACCAGATGCAGGTTTAGGTAATGGTGGTCTTGGCCGTCTTGCTGCTTGCTTTATTGATTCTTTGGCTTCCTTAGGCCTTCCAGGTCATGGTTGTACTATCCGTTATCAATATGGTCTGTTTGAACAAAAAATAATAGATAATCAACAAGTTGAAATTCCTGATAATTGGCTTAAAAATGGTTTCGCTTGGGAATATCGCAAAGCTGACAAAGAAGTTGATGTTCATTTTGGCGGTAATGCTTATATGGCTCAACAAGAAGATGGTTCTTTAAAATTAGTTCATGAAGGATATAATACAGTTGCAGCTGTTCCTTATGATGTGCCAATCGTAGGTTACCACAATAATGTAGTAAATACTCTTCGTCTTTGGAATGCTGAAGTTCCTCAAGATTTTGCTTCTTTATCAGGTACTAGAGAACAGTTACAAGAAAGATTGCGTCAATCTTATCGTGTACAAGCAATCACTTCTTGCTTGTATCCAGAAGATAGCTCTTATGAAGGTAAAATGCTTCGTTTGACTCAAGAGTATTTCTTTGTATCTGCAGGCGTTCAAAGTATTGTTCGTCATTATAAACGCCGTAAAGGTGATTTAAAAGATTTTGCGAAAAAAATTGCTATTCATATCAATGATACTCATCCAGCAATGGCAATTCCTGAACTTATGCGCGTACTCATTGACCAAGAAGGTATGGATTGGGATACTGCTTGGGATATCACTAAAAATACAGTAGCTTATACTAACCATACAATTATGCCAGAAGCATTAGAAACTTGGCCAATTGATATGTTTAAAAATCTCGTACCACGTATTTACATGATCGTAGAAGAAATCAATGCACGCTTCTTAGAAGATGTTCGTAAACAATATCCAAATGATGAAGACCGTGTACGCAGAGTATCTATCATTCAAGATGGCGTAGTTCATATGGCTCGTCTTTCTGTTGTAGGTAGCCACAGCGTAAATGGTGTTGCTAAAATTCATAGCGATATCTTAAAAGCACATACTATGCGTGACTTTGATGAAATTTACCCAGGTAAATTCAATAATAAAACTAATGGTATTACACATCGTCGTTGGCTCATTGCTGCAAATCCACAGCTTTCTAGCTTAATAGATGAAGCTATTTCTGATAAATGGCGTAAAGACCCATCTCGTCTTATCGATTTATTAGATTATAAAGATGATACAGCATTCCTTGATAAATTAGCAGAAGTTAAAAAAGAACATAAAATTTATTTAGCTGGTCATATCAAACGTCGTAGTGGATTTACTATTGACCCTAACTCTTTATATGACATTCAAGTTAAACGTATTCATTCTTACAAACGTCAAATTATGAATATTTTACATGTAATGCATATCTATAATTTGATTAAAGCAAATCCATCTATTAAATCTGAAATGTTACCTCGTACTTATATGTTCGCAGGTAAAGCAGCTCCTGGTTACCATATCGCTAAAGAAACAATTCGCTTAATCAACAATGTAGCTAATATTGTTAATAACGATAAAGATGTAAACGATTGTTTACATGTAGTATTCTTAGAAAACTATGGTGTTACTTTAGCAGAAAAATTATTCCCAGCAGCTGATGTTAGTGAACAGATTTCTCTTGCAGGTAAAGAAGCTTCCGGTACATCTAACATGAAATTCATGATGAACGGTGCTATCACACTTGGTACTTTAGATGGTGCTAACGTGGAAATTTGCGATGCAGTTGGAGAAGATAACTGCGTTATCTTTGGCTTAAAAGAACATGAAGTAATGGAATACTATAAAAATGGATTATATTCCGCATGGACTGAATATAATACAAATCCAGCAATTCACAATGTAGTTGATGAATTATTGACTGGTCCATTCGTAGGTAATGGTGATTTCCATGACTTACACAACTATTTATTCAATAGTAATGATGAATATTTCGTATTCAAAGACTTCAATTCTTATATTGATGCTCATGTAAAAATTAGAGGTAAATATCTCGACCGCTATGGTTGGTTGAAATCCAGCTTAATCAATATTGCACATTCTGGTATCTTCTCTAGTGATAGAACTATCAGCGAATATGCAAAAGATATCTGGAATGTAGAACCTATTAATTTATTAAAATAAATGACTCCAAAGGAGAACTAAAAAGATGGAAGTATCCGCATTAAAAGATTTTGATTTGTATTTGTATCATCAAGGTACAAATTTCTATGCGTATCAAATGTTAGGAGCTCATTTTGTAGTAGAAGACGGAGTAGAAGGCGTACGCTTTGCTGTTTGGGCACCTCATGCTAAAGCCATAAGTGTAGTAGGAGATTTTAATAATTGGGATTATAATGAAAACCCAATGCAGAGAATTTCTGATGGTGAAATTTGGGTGACTTTTATTCCTAATTTACAGCAAGGTGAAATTTATAAATATTCTATAGAGCCATTCAATGGTGGAGAACGTTTCTTAAAAGCAGACCCTTATGCTTTTTATGCTGAAAAGAAACCAAAAACAGCTTCTCGCGTTTATGATTTACGCGGTTATGAATGGCATGATGAAAAATGGCAGAAAAAACAGCAACAAGAAGCTTCTTATGATAAACCTATGCTTATCTATGAAGTGCATTTAGGCTCTTGGCGTCGTGATGCTGAAGGTAATTATTTAACTTATAGAGAAGCAGCAAAACAGCTCATCTCTTATGTTAAAGAAATGAATTATACTCATATTGAGTTTATGCCACTTTGTGAACATCCATTTGATGGTTCTTGGGGTTATCAAGCAACTGGTTATTATGCAGTAACTAGTCGTTATGGTGAACCAAAAGACTTCATGTATTTAGTAGATTTAGCTCATCAAAATGGTATTGCTGTAATCATGGACTGGGTTCCAGGACATTTCTGTAACGATGCTCATGGTCTTCGCCGTTTTGATGGTGAAACTTTATATGAATCTGATAATGAAAAACGCCGTGAAAATTGGCAATGGGGTACAACTAACTTCGACTATGGTCGTCGTGAAGTGCATAGCTTCTTGATTTCTAATGCTCTATTTTGGTTAAATGAATATCATATTGATGGGCTTAGAATTGATGCTGTAGCTAATATGTTGTATTTAAACTACGGTCGTGAAGAAGGTCAGTGGGAACCTAATAAATACGGTGACACTGGTAACCTTGAAGCTATGGAATTGATTAAAAATCTAAATGAAGCGATTTTCAAATATCATCCAAATGCTTTAATGATGGCAGAAGAATCTACATCATGGCCTATGATTTCTCGTCCAACTTATATGGGCGGTATGGGCTTCAACTATAAATGGAATATGGGCTGGATGAATGATATGCTCAAATATATGAGCCTTGATCCTATTTATCGTAAATGGAATCATGATAAAATTACATTCTCCTTGATGTATGCTTTCTCTGAAAACTTTGTATTGCCATTATCTCATGATGAAGTAGTTCATGGTAAATGCTCTTTAATTGAAAAAATGCCAGGCGATTATTGGCGTAAATTCGCTGGTCTTCGTTCCTTCTTTGGTTATTGGATGACTCACCCTGGTAAAAAATTATTATTCATGGGTGGCGAATTTGGTCAATTTATCGAATGGAAATATGATGATAGTCTTGATTGGCATTTAGCTGAATTGTATCCAATGCATACAAAAATGCAGAGATTCTCTAAAGAGTTGAATAAATTCTATTGTGAACATAAAGCTTTATGGCAAGTAGACTTTGATTGGCGTGGTTTCCGCTGGATTGATTGTAACGATAATGAAAATAGCGTTATTTCCTTTATTCGTTATGCTGAAGACCAAGATGATTTCATCATTGTAGTATGTAACTTCACTCCAGAAGTGCGTCATGGTTACCGCATTGGTGTACCTGAAAAAGGTATTTATCAAGAAGTATTTAATACAGATAAAGAAGAATACGGTGGTTCTAATGTATTAAATGAAGGTGACTTTAAATCAGAAGATGTATTCTGGCATAATTTAAATCAATCTATTCAAATTACTTTACCACCACTTGGTACAGTATATTTCAGATTGAAATTGCGTCCTGTTGAAGCTAAAAAACAGACAGTGATTGAAGCTGAAAAACCAGAAAAAGTAAAACTTAATGGTAATAGATCAAAACAACGTCAAAAGGCTAAAGCTTATGCCTTGAAATAATTTAAGTTATAGCCCATATAATTTTTATTATATGGGCTATATATACAATCATAGAGGAAGGTCGTGTTATAGTGTTAAAAGTTTTATATGTAGCCTCAGAAGCTGTGCCTTTTGTAAAAACAGGCGGTCTTGCAGATGTAGCGGGTTCTTTACCTAAAGAATTAAAACAAAAAGGTGTAGATGTTCGTGTTGTTATACCAAAATACAGTGGTATAAAAGAAGAATATCGCAATAATATGGAACATATTTATGATGGTGAAATCAATGTTTCCTGGCGTAAAAAATATCTAGGTATTGATAGATACGATTATAAAGATGTACCATTTTATTTCATTGATAATCAGGAATATTTCTATCGTGAAGGATATTATGGTTATCCAGATGATGTAGAAAGATTTACTTTCTTCTGCAGAGCTGTTCTTGAAATGCTTCCTCATATTGATTTCTGGCCAGATGTTATTCATATGAATGATTGGCAAACAGGTTTAATTAGCGTTTATTTAAAACTCGAACATAATGAAGATGTACGCTATAACAAGATTAAAACAGTATATACTATTCATAATTTGAAATATCAAGGTCGTTTCTGGAAAGGATATTTACCAGATGTATTAGGTCTTGATTGGAAATGCTTCAACAATGGTGATTTGGAATACTTCGATGATATCAACTTCATGAAAGGTGCTATCGTATATTCTGATAAAGTTACTACTGTAAGTCGCAGTTATGCTAAAGAAATTCAAGATCCTTATTATGGTGAAGGTCTTGAAGGTATGCTTCAAAAACGTGATGCAGATTTATCTGGTATTATCAATGGTCTTGATTATGAAGATTATAATCCAGAAACTGATAAGTACATCTTTAAAAACTTTGATGTACATAATGCAATTGCTATCAAAGGTGATAATAAAGAACAACTTCAGAAAAAATTGGGCTTACCAGTAAATCGCAAAATTCCAATGATTGGTATGGTAACTCGTTTAGTTGAAGCTAAAGGTCTTGATTTAGTTACACGTATCTTAGATGAATTACTTGAATATGAAAATGTACAATTTGTAATCTTAGGTACAGGCGATAGACAATATGAAGACTGGTTCAAAGGTCTTGTGTGGCGCTATCCGAAAAAAGTATCTGCTAATATCTTCTTTAATAATGAATTAGCACATCAAATTTATGCTGCAAGTGATTTATTCTTGATGCCATCTCAATATGAACCATGCGGTATTGGTCAGCTTATCGCTCTTCGTTATGGTACTGTGCCAATTGTACGTGCTACAGGTGGTTTAAAAGATACTGTTGAAGCATATAACAATTACACTCAAACTGGTAATGGCTTTAGCTTTAATAACTACAATGCACATGAATTATTATTCTCCATCAAACGTGCAATAGATGGTATTGCTGATGATAGAAAACATATTCATCTTGTAGAAAATGCTATGACTGCTGATTATAGCTGGGAAGAATCAGCTAAACAATATAAAGAATTGTATAATAGCTTAAAGGCTTAATAATTAGTTTAAAATAAAAATTTTATCGCTTAATACGACTTTTATAAAATTTTGCTTACTCAACAAAATAAGGTCTGTATTAAGCGATAATTATTTTATAGATGATTGAAGTTTTAATTAAAGTTTTAATCAGGGGAGGGATAATATAAATGATTTTTCATGATTCGCAAAATCTATATTATCGCAGTCCTATAGGGGCAGTGCCGACACAATCTTTTGTGAGATTGGCAATTGATGTTGATTTAAAAGATAAAGTTTCTTTGGTGCGTTTACATACATGGCAAGAAACTTGTGGTTCAATATATTATAATTTAAAAAAGTCTTCATGGGATGAAAAACATTATTTTATTGATTTAGATATGCCTGAAGATGGTTGTCTTGTTTGGTATTATTTTATAATTGAATTAGTTGATGGCAAATTATTATATTATGGCAATAATAAGGCGCAAATGGGTGGTATTGGTCAAGAAGCATTAGAGGTGCCACCATCTTATCAGATTACAGTATTTAAAAAAGATGTAAAAACGCCAGATTGGTTTAAAAAAGCTGTTATGTATCAGATTTTTCCTGATAGATTTTATCGTAGTGGCAATAATATCCCACAGAAAAAACATGCGGTGCTTCATTGTGATTGGAATGAACCACCAATGTATTGTTTAGACCCAGATACAAAAAATGTAATCACTTATGATTATTTTGGCGGAAATATCCAAGGTATAAAAGAGAAATTATCTTATTTAAAAGATTTGGGAATATCTGTGATTTATTTTAATCCTATTTTTAAATCACGTGCTAATCATCATTATGATACGGCAGATTATCATCAAGTAGACCCAATGTTTGGCACTAATGAAGAATTTGCACAGCTTTGTAGTCAAGCTAAAGAGATGGGAATTCGCATCATCTTAGATGGTGTATTTAGTCATACTGGCAGTGATAGTATATACTTCAATCGCTTTGGCAATTTTGATAGTGTAGGTGCATATCAATCCAAAGAGTCTCCGTATTATGAATGGTATGATTTCAAGGAATATCCTTGTAAATATGATTGTTGGTGGGGCTTTACAAGTATGCCAAACACAAAGGAAACAACACCATCATATATGGATTTCATCATTCGTAGTGAAGATAGTGTAATGAATTTTTGGATGGATAAAGGCATAAGTGGTTGGCGTTTAGATGTAATTGATGAATTGCCACAGAAATTTACACGTTGTTTTTATCAAAAATTGAAGAAATTAGATAAAGATGCAGTTATCATCGGTGAAGTATGGGAAGATGCTTCAAATAAAATAGCGTATAATGTTCATCGTGAATATCTTTGTGGTTATGAGATGGATAGTGCGATGAATTATCCATTGCGCAGAATTATTTTAGATTTCATTTTGAAAAATAAATCAGCTCAAGAAACAGAAGTAAGTATTTTAAATCAGCATGAAAATTATCCTGAAGAAAATCTCTATGCCATGATGAATTTATTGGGTAGTCATGATGTAGAACGTATTTTGACTTTATTAGGCGAAGCTCCAAGTGTAGAAAATGTACCAGCTAGTGTACAGGCAAAATTCAAATTAGATGATGCTCATTTGCGTTTAGCTATTGCTCGTTTGAAATTAGCCGTTGTTTGGCAGATGACATTGCCGGGAGTGCCATCAATTTATTATGGCGATGAAATCGGTATGCAGGGATATCGCGATCCACATAATAGAGCAAGCTATAAATGGGATGAAGCTGATAATAATTTACGTCATTTCTTTACGCGTATGATAGCACTGCGCAATCATCGACAAGTATTGCAAACTGGTTGGTATATACCAGTATATGCTCAAGATGATGTCTTAGCTTATATGAGAACTACAAAATTAGGAAAAGATAGATTTGGACAAAAAATAGATGATGATTGCATTTTAGTGGTGTTAAATCGTCATCAAGAAAAGACTATGACGATAGAAATTGATGTTCATGGTTTTTGTCAGCATAAATTACATGAAATAACTAATATGTATCCTGATATGGAAATCATAGATAATAAGGCTAAGATAGAAATTGAACCGCTCACAGCGCTAGTATTTGAACAGGAAAAAGAAAATATAGAATATGCTAGAAAAGCTGGTATTATCATGCATCCAACATCACTTCCATCTGATTATGGTATTGGTGATTTAGGAAAAGAAGCTTATAATTTTGTGGATTGGTTAGTAAAAGCTAAACAAAAGATTTGGCAAGTATTGCCATTAAATCCAGTGGGATATGGAGCATCTCCATATCAATCTCCATCTGCTTTTGCTGGCAATACTATGCTTATTTCTCCTGAAAAATTGGTGGAAATCAATTTATTGGAAGCTAAAGATATTGTTTTAGATTATAAAGCTGATGTTGATAAAGTAGATTTTGTAAAAGTAGAAGCTTATAAAGAAAAAATCTTAACAAAAGCTTTTGCAAATTTTGTAGCAGATGCAGATTATACTGCTTTTTGTCAACAGCAAAGTTATTGGCTTGAAGATTATGCACTATTCATGGCATTAAAGAAATATTATAAAAACTTACCATGGTATGAATGGAATTTAGATATAAAATTGCGTAAACCTCAAGCTTTAGAGTCTTGTAGAATTTCTTTGGCACAAGATATTGCTTATGCTAAGTTTAAGCAATATATTTTCTTTAAACAGTGGCAAGATTTACATGCTTATGCAAACGAAAGAGGCATACAAATAGTCGGTGATGTTCCAATTTTTCCATCACATGATAGTGCTGATGTATGGGTACATCAAGATTTATTTAATTTGAATGCTGATGGCACCTTAAAGACAGCAGCAGGAGTGCCACCAGATTATTTCAGTGAAGATGGTCAACTTTGGGGCAATCCACATTATCTCTGGAAGGTAATGCAAAGAGATGACTATAGTTGGTGGCGTAAACGTATAGCTACATTGTTGAATTTAGTAGATATAATTCGCATTGACCATTTCCGTGGTTTTGAAGCTTATTGGGAAGTATCTGGTATGGCCACAAATGCTCGTGTTGGTAAATGGGTTAAAGGTCCAGGCAAAGATTTATTTGATAAAATCAAAGAATATTTAGGTGATGTGCCAATCATTGCTGAAGATTTAGGTGTAATTACGCCAGAAGTCGAAGCTTTGAAAAATAGTTGTAATTTCCCAGGCATGAAAGTTTTGCAATTTGAATTATATGCAAATAAATATCATAAATTAAACTTTATCAGTCCGAAAAATAGCATTGTCTATACAGGCACTCATGACAATAATACAACTTTAGGCTGGCTTAAAGAGGATATATCTCCGCAGGATAAAGCAGTTTTAGCAGATTTATTAGAAGTTAAAGTTGATGATAATGAGGCTTTATTAGAGGAATTGGTAAAATTAGCATATGCTAGTGCCTCTAAGATGGCGATATTGCCAATGCAAGATGTTTTGAAGTTGGATAGTAATGCTAGAATGAATTTACCTGGTACAGTAGGCACTAACTGGGGCTGGCGCATGCAAAAAGATACATTGACAGACGAAAAAGCAATGTATTTGTGTTCCTTAGTAGAAAAATATAATAGATAAATGAAAAGGACTCTGCAATAAATGTAGAGTCCTTTTAGATTTTAGCGAAAAGTAATTCGGCAAAGAAGATATTATCATGGTATAATAATTTAAGTGTATTTAGTTAAATTTATTTTAAGATAGGTGAATATTTTAATGAAAATAGAGAAAAAAATATTGTGGGCGATATCATTAAGTGCATTATCTTTATGTACATATAATCAGCCAGTATTAGCTTCAGATACTGATGTTGAAATCTTAAATTATGTTGAAGACCAACGTCGTGAAGCTAGAGATAAAGAAAAAAATAAAGCTATTAATGAATTTAAAGCAGAATTAGATGCTCAATATGAAAAAGAAGGCATTGTTATACAAAATCCTCAAGAAGCACCAATTATTTTTGAGGGTAATGATATTATGTATGACTCAGTAACAGGTGAAGTATATGGTAAGGGTAATGTAAAAATCACTCAGAATTATTCACGCATGATTACTGAAGATGCAAATGGTAATTTAAATACAGGTGATGTGGATATTCCTGTTCCTGCTCATGTTATGCAGGTAGCTAACCCAACACTTGATATCAACAGTGAGAAAACAAAATATAATTATAATGAAAAAACTGGTGTAATGAATAATGTAAAAGGTCGTGTAGATAATAGATATATTTCAGGGGAACAAGTAGAATTTTATCCTGATTACTATATAATTTACAATGGCACGATGACACGTTGTCCTGCGAAAAAACCAGATTACTGTTTGACTGCTGAGAAAATTGAAATTTATCCTGATGACCATATGGTAGCATATAATGCGAAATTTTTGATCAAAGGTCAAGTTATTTATCAAACAGATGAATATAGTACTAAAATAGGTACTAATAGCGATGGAAAAAATCAATGGATACCACTGCGTATTCGTATAAATGATGATGATGGTTTATCTATCGGTTATAAATTAGATGCACCACTGATGGATAATGTAAAAGCTTATGCTGATTTAAAATATACTACTAAGCATGATATGAGAAATATTTATGGTGTAGCTTGGAATAATGCAGGTAGTACTTTTAAAGTAGAAAATGGTAAATATGAAGATGATGATGATCGTTGGTTAGAAAAAAATATAGCATATGTATATAATTATGGCAGTAGAATAGGTGATACACCACTTAGTTTTAATTTGTATAATGAATATGGTTTATGGGAAGAAAATAATATTAAAAGTTGGCATCGTGAACATAATTTATCTCTCCATCATGATCCTATAAATTTAGATACAGAAGGTAAATTTAGATTATTTCCAAGCATAGGTTATCGCTTAGTTTATGAAGATTATGATGATAGCAATTATAATAGTTTGTATTATGATGTGACTTTACTTGGTGAATTAACTGATAGATTAGTAGCTTATACAGGATATCATTATTCAAGAGTTAGTGCAGAAAATACTTTATTCCAGTATGGATTGGAAGATTATTCCAAAAAAGTATCCGCAGGTCTAAGTTATGCTATAGATGATAAAAATCGCTTTGTTGTAGCAACAGGATATGATGCTTCTGATCAGCTTCGTTTAAGAGATTTAGATTATTATTGGTATCATGATTGGCATTGTGTAGAAACTGAATTAAAATATGAACAGAAAAAAGATAAATGGAGTTTACATTTTAATTTCTTGAATTTCTAATATATAGAGAAAAAAGGTGAATTTATGAAGCCGGAATTGATTAATTTTGTAGAAAAATTTAAGGGAAAACGCATTTTAATTATTGGTGATATGATTGCTGATATATATTTAAAAGGTGATATTTCTCGTATTTCTCGTGAAGCGCCAGTTTTAGTATTGATAGAGTCAGAAGAAAAAACAGTGGCTGGCGGTGCTGCTAATGTAGTTAATAATGTAGCTACATTGGGAGGAAAAGCTTTTGCTGTAGGTATTTTAGGCGAAGATAAAGGTGCTTTAAATTTAAAGCAAATATTAGAAGAAAATAATGTAAATACTGAAGGTATGTTTTGTGATAAAAATCGCAAAACTATTACTAAGACACGTGTTATTGCAGGTGGTAGAGCTACAGTAAGTCAACAGGTAGTACGTATTGATAGAGAATGTAATGAAGTTATCAGTGAAATATATGAAAAAGAATTGATGAATTACATTCAAATGGTCATGCCACAGATGCAAGGTGTAGTAATGAGCGATTATGGTAGTGGAACAATTACACCTAAAATTCGTGATTTAATTTTATCTTTAAGTAAAGAATATGATATACCATCAATAATAGATTCTCGATATGCTATTTTCAATTTTGTAGGTACTGATTATGTAAAACAAAATGATGCAGAATTAGCTAGTGCTGTAGGCTATAAAATAGATAATGAGGAAATTTTATATAAAGCGGCACAGGAATTTTTAGTAAAAATGCAAGCAAAGGGAATTTTAGTTACACGTGGCGAAAAAGGTATGACTTTATTTGAAGCAAATGGAGATGTGCATAATATCCCAGTATCTGATAAATCAGAAGTATTTGATGTATCGGGAGCAGGTGATACATGTGTTGCTACCTTTATCACAGCATTAGCTACAGGTGCGATGCCAAGTCAAGCAGCTGAACTTTCTAATTTTGCTTCTGGTATTGCTGTACGTAAAATGGGAACAGCTACAGTTTCTGATGAGGAATTAATTGCCGTATTGAAAAAATAATAATTACAGATAGGATTTTAGTGATGATTATAGATATACAAGATATTGAAAAGTTTTGTGAAATCTTGCGTAAGGGTAATAAAACTATAGCACTTACTAATGGCACTTTTGATTTAATACATGCAGGTCATGTTCGTTATTTAAATGAAGCTAGTAAATTAGCAGATTATTTAATTTTAGGGTTAAATAGTGATCAGTCTGTAAAGCAGTATAAATCAGACAAAAGACCAATTGTTCCGCAAAAAGAGCGAGCAGAGGTTATAGATAGTTTAAAAGCTGTAGATTATGTAGTTATTTTTGATGAAACAACAGCTGATAAATTAATCAGTAAAGTAAAACCAGATATCTATGTAAAAGGTGGAGATTATACAGAAGAATCTCTTCCAGAAACAGCAACAGTAAAAAAATATGGTGGTAAGATAAAATTTATAAAAGTAGTAGAGGGATGTTCTACCACAAATATAGTACAAAAAATATTAGATATATATTAATTAAATAATTTAAAGATATGCTACATTTTTAGATAATTTAAAGATGTAGCTTTTCTTTTGGGACTTTAAATAGTAAATAAGTATTTACTATTTGAAAAAATATTGGTAAAATCAAATAATAGAAAAATATATTAGCAAAAATTTTTAATTTATATTTTCGGTAGATAGAAGTAATGAGGTTTTTATGAATATTTTAATTGTAAAATTAAGTGCAATAGGAGATGTAATTCATGCATTACCTATAGCATATGTTTTGAAAAAACGATATCCTAATGCGCATATTACATGGGTTGTGGAACCTACAGCATATGAATTGGTGAAACACAATCCATATGTAGATGAAATAATTATTTTTCATAAAAAAGCATTTAAATCATGGAATGGTTTTAAAGAAAATTATCGACCTTTTGCTAAGTTATTGCAAAAAAGAAAATATGATATATCTATAGATTTGCAAGGATTGTTTAAGTCAGCAGCTGTAGTATTTACTGCTAAGGCAAAGAGAAAAATAGGCTATGTAGATATGCGTGAAGGTAGCAATTTAATCAGTAAACGCATAGTAGGTAATAATAAGAATGGTCATATTGTAGATAGATATTTAGATACTGTTAAATGTTTAGATTGTGATACAGAAAATATAATATTTCCTTTAGTTAATACACAAGATGAAATTGATTTTGTAGATGATTTATTGATTAAAGAGAATATATTAAATCAAAAATTTATAATTTTTGCAGTGGGCACTAATTGGATAAATAAATGTTGGTCTGTGGAAAATTTTGCGAAATTAAGCAATTTATTAGCAGAATATAAGCTAAAAGTAGTCTTAATTGGTTTTGGAAAAGATGATGAACAAAAATCACAAGCTATTATTAAATTAGCTGGAGAAAATAATATTATAAATTTTGTGGGAAAAACGAGTTTGATGCAAACGGCTAGACTTATTAAATTATCAAAGGCTGTTGTGGGAGGAGATACAGGAAACCTTCATTTAGCAGCAGCTTTAAATATTCCTGCAATTATGCTTATGGGGCCAACAGATCCTAATAGAAATGGTCCATATAGACAAAGTGAAAATGTGATTTTAGCAGGTCATGAATGTGATGGTTGTTGGAAGCGTATTTGTGCTAAAAATATAGATTGCTTAGCAAGTATAAAACCAAATCAAGTCATAGAAAAATTAAGACAAAGCGAGTTGTTAAAAGATGAGTGAAAATTATCCAATTGACTTTGTTGTTACTTGGGTTGATGGTAACGATCCAGTATGGCAAGCTGAAAAAGCAAAGTATAGTCCCAATAAAAATGCAGATAATCGCAATGTGCGTTTTCGTGATTGGGACAATATGCAATATTGGTTTAGAGCTGTAGAAAAATTTGCACCATAGGTCAACAAAATACATTTTGTAACTTATGGTCATTTGCCTAAATGGTTAAATATAAATAATCCCAAATTAAATATTGCTAAACATAGTGATTTTATACCACAAAAATATTTACCTACATTTAGTTCTAGAACTATAGAATTTAATTTACATCGAATAAAAGGTTTAGCAGAAAGATTTGTTTATTTTAATGATGATATGTTTTTATTAAAACCAGTAAAAAGAGAATTATTTTTTGCAGGTAAAGATTGTTTACCAACAGATTTTGCTATTACAAGTACATTGAGTGTAACTGACAAAAAAGATACGGTACAATATGCTAAATTTAATAATATAGTAATATTGAATTCTCATTTTGATAAAAAAGAACAAATGAAAAAAAATTTGGATAAATGGATAAATCTGGAATATGGATGGAATAGTTTAAGAAATTTAATTTTTATGGGAGAACATCATTTTAAAGCATTTGCAAATAATCATTTAGCATTTTCATACTTAAAAACTGAGATAGAAGATTTATGGAATGTTGAATTTGAGGAATTAGATAATACATGTAAACATAGATTTCGTTCTAGAGATGATGTTAATCAGTGGCTTATACGATATTGGCATTTAGCAAAAGGCAAATTTGTACCAATAGGAAGATATAAAAAAGGTAAGGTCTATGAAATTTATAATGGCGTAGAACAAAATCAAGAGTTATTTAAAATCATAGAAGATCAAGCAATGCCTATGATATGTATAAATGATAATGAAAATGTGGATTTTGAACCTATGAAAGAAAGAATAAAACAGGCATTTGATAAAATTTTGCCAGAAAAATCTAGTTTTGAAAAATAATAAAAAATAAAGAAGTAAATTATTTAAAATTTACTTCTTTATTTTTGTTTATAGATAAAAAAATATTCTATTATCTCAATTATAGTATATTTTATAAAAATGAATTTTAGATGAAAATAAATTTAAATTTTTGTAAAGGATGGTATTGATGGTTTGTGTAGATAAATATATACATAAGACGTATTATATGTTAATTGGTTTGATGGTTTTTTTATTGCCTCAAGCTTTTATTTTACCGGTAGAATGTAGTTATGAAAATCATTTGTTAGAAAATCTAGAAGTATTTGTATTAGGAATTGGTTTTATAAATATGTTATATAAAACTGCAAATTTAAATAAAGATAAAATTAATAAGTTTTATTTAGCATGTGGTATTTTTTATATTGTTATGATTGCTAGAGAATTAAGTTATGGTAGAGTGTTTTATCCTATCGGTATTGATAAAAATGGTGAACAAATTTTTATGAATATCCATCAAATATGGTATGGTCCAATAGTATATCCTATAATTGCAGTACTAGTTTTAATAGCATTATTTTTAATGATACAAACTTATAAATACATAAAAAAAGAACAGATTATTTGTAGTATACCTAGATATAGCATTCGTTTATTTATAATTATGATGATATTGAGCCAGATAGTATTTGAGAAAAATTTAATCAAGTTTTTAGCAGATTATGGTCAATTATTAGAAGAATGCACAGAGATATTAGCATATTGTTCTTTAGTATGCTTTACTTATGATATATCATTTAAAAAGAAATAAAGAAGGAATATAGATGTTAAATTTTGAAATTAGATATACAAAAGCTTTAGTTATTTTGTGTATTTTAGCTATTATTTTTATTGGGTTATCATTTGTTTTACCTATAGAATATAGTTATGAAAATCATTTTTTAGAGAATTTAGAAGTTGTAATTTTATTTTTAGGCATTGTAATTTGTATAGGGAAAATACGAGATTTTATTTTATATGATAGTATAAAGTTTTATGTAGCTTCGATAATAATTTATATATTGATGATTGGCAGAGAATTGAGTTGGGGTCGTGTATTTTATCCTATTGGTATGGATAAAAATGGTGAACAGATTTTTGTAAAAGTACATGAATTATGGTATGGTTCAGTAGTTTATCCAATGGTAGGGATTTTAATTTTAATAGTCTTGATTTTATTGGGAGTATATTTTTATCAAAGCAGAAGACAAGGAATTTGTTGGTACATTCCATTAGGTGAATTTTTGTTTTTTATAGTAACAAGCATATTGGGTCAATGTGTATTTGATAGAGGTTTAGTGCAATTTGGTAATTATAATCAATTATTAGAAGAAAGCTGTGAAATCATAGCATATATAGCTCTTATTTGTTGTACATATGATATTTCCTTTAAAAGAAGATATATTCATATAAGATATTTTAGTATAAGATAATAAAAAGAGCCTCAGGAACTTATATTCTTGAGGCCTTTTATTTATTTAAATTTATTTTTTAGTTGTTTAAATTGTCGTTCCAATTTTCGCATTGCAACGAAAATAATGTGAATAGAGCTTACTTTTAATTTGAATTCCCACATTTTTTGGTGTGAAGGTATAGGAATGCGTGGAAGAGCAAAAAGGTCAATATGCCAAAGTGGAACATTTTCAAAGATGGCAAATGCCATTTTATAATTTGCTTTTTTTACTATATTTATTACTTGTTGATTGAAAAAACCATATGGGTAACAAAGATAATCCATAGGTTTATCTAATAATTTTTCAAATTTTGTTTTGGTATCAATAATTTCTAAATTTAATTTTTCCTCATTACATTGAGTTAGGAATGGATGGTTGGCAGTATGAGGTTGGATATCTAGACCGTGATTAAGCCAAGATTTTAATTCTGCTAAATTCATGGTAGTAGTTTCTTGTTTACCGAAATTTTCCCATTTGTTAGGTTTACCAATCCAATTGTAAATAGGAAAAACAACAGCAGTCATATTGTATTTTTTTAATAGCGGTAAGGCTTCAAGATAATTATCCTGATAGCCATCATCAAAAGTTAGTAGAACAGGATTTTTAGGTAATTTAGTCTTATTTACGAAGTGATTATATAATTGTTCTGGTGTAATAGTATGATAATTATGCGTGGATAAATATTCTAGTTGCTCGGCAAATTTTTCTTTAGGTAGAGCATTTCTATCACTAGGAATATTGGCTATACGATGATACATTAAAATTGGTACATAATTTTTAAATTTTAAATATAAGATAAAAAATATACATAAAATAATTAATAATAGTATAAACATAATAATTTTTCCTAACCTTAGATATAGTGTATAATAATATATTATACGAATATGAAGAAGATATTCAATAAATTTTTAAGGAAAGATTTTATGAAAAAATTTTTAGTTATTAATACATCTTTTTTTGGAGATACTTTACTTACTAATCCTTTATGTAGAAATATAAAAATATTATATCCAGATTCACATATAACTTTTATTGTTAATAAGCCATTTGTAGAAGTAGCAACCTACTGTGATGGAGTAGATGAAGTAGTAGCTTATGATAAAAAGGGTAAACATCATGGTGTAAAGGGAGCATGGAATTTTTATCAAGAATATAAAGAAAAATTTAAATTAGGTTTTGAAGCAGCTTTTGTTATCTATGGTAATGAAAGAGGTATTGTTTTAGCAAAATTATTTGGGGCTAAAAAAGTATATGCTGAAAATAAAGGTATAATAAATTTTTTATTAGATAATCCTAGAGAAATAGATTATCATGGTAAGACAAAAGTACAGACTAAAAATAGTATTTTATTAGAACAATATAGTAAAAAAGCTATAAGAGAATTACCAATGAAATTTATACCGCCAGAATCATCATATGATGATATTGAAGTGTTATTAGAAGGTTTAAATATACAAGATAATAAATTAGTAGCAATATGTACTACTTCTAAAAAGAAAGAAAAAGATATGCCTTTAAAAGATTGTAAAGAATTAATACAAACATTAAAAAGTAAAGGTTATACTTTATTACTATTAGGGGCAGGGAATGTAGCAAAAGAATATGGAGAAGAATTGTCTAAAATAGCTAAAGATGATTTTATAAATTTAGTAGATAAGACAACTATTGCTCAACTTGGAGCGCTACTAGCTAATTGTAAAGCTTTAATTAGTGTGGATACAGGGACTATGCATTTAGGTTTGGCAGTAGATGTACCTACAGTTTGTTTATTTTATATTCATACAAAAGCACATCTAGACGCATGGGCTCCTGAAAAATCATTATATCGTTGTGAGGTTTTAACAGAAAATATAAAGGTAGAAAATATTGTTAATTCTTTAAGAAAAATTATGGAGTAATTTTTTATGAAAAAAATTTTATTATTAGTACCTCGTATGAATATAGGTGGTGCTGAATCATATGTAGCTTTGGTAGCTCGTAGTTTAAAATCATTAGGCTACAATATTTTTATTGCTTCTGCTGGTGGAGCGTTGGCGGTTGAATTACAAAAAGAAGGAATAAAACATTTTTTTTTACCGATTAGATTGAGTAAGTTTATATCAGGATTATTATTAAAACGTATTGTAGAAAAATATAATATAGACTTAATACATGCCAATTCGGAAGCAGCAGGTATTGTAGCCGTAAAGACACGAAATAAGTATAAATTAGATATTCCTATAGTATATACAGCTCATGGTGTATTACCAGCAAAAGTGAAAGACATTATAAATCAAGTGGATAAGATTATTGCTGTAAGTGAGTTTTCTAGGAAATCTGCAATAAAAGAAGGCTTTTTAGCTGAAAAAATTCAAGTAATATATAATGGTGTAGATACTGATAAATTTAAACCCAATCGACAAAATAAAAATTTATTACGAAAAAAATATAATATACCACAAGAGGCTTTTACTATGATTATAGTTTCGCGTATTAAAAATTTGCGAAATAAAGGACATCAGCATTTACTTGATGTATTGAAAATTTATGAAGTTAGTAAAAAATGGCATCTTGTAGTAATTGGTAAAGGAAAAGGTTTCAGTGATTTAAAGAAAAAAATAAAAGAATATCATTTACAAGATAGAGTACATTTATTAGGTCATAAGACAGATGTAGAAAATTATATAGATATAGCAGATGTTATGGTTTTACCATCATATTTTGAAACATTTGGATTGGTTTTAGCTGAAGGGATGGCAATGCAAAAGCCAGCTATAGCTTTTAATGTTGGTGGCATTAGTGAAGTTATAAGTGATAAAGAAACAGGATTTCTTGTAAAATATAATGATGATGATGATTTAGTAAATAAGATAAATAGATTAGCTCAAGATAAAGATTTATGTAACAAAATGGGAATAAATGCAAGGAAAAAAGTAGAAAAAGATTTTGCTAATCAAATAATGATAAAAAAACTTATAGAAGTATATGTTAGTATAAAAAATAGTGGGTAAATTTTAATTTTAGGGTGTGACTTTATTGGCAATGAATTTACAATATAAGAATATATTAATATTAAATTTACGAAAAATTGGCGATACTATAATGGCAACATCTAGTGCTTATTTATTGAAAAAAGCGTATCCAGAAGCAAAAATAACAATGTTAGTAAAACCATTAACTAAATCTATAGTAGAAAATAATCCAGTAATTGATGAAGTTTTATTATATGATTATTCACATAAGGCTAAGTGGAATGATATAAAAAAGTCAGTAGATGAACTTAAAAGTAAGAATTTTGATTTAGCTGTAATTATTGATAATAAACCTCGTTCAGCAATGCTTAGTTATTTAGCAAAAATACCTAAGAGAATAGGCTTTGAAAAAATAACTTTAAGAAATATTTATTTGAAATTATTTTATACAGATATTTATAAAATAGATTATGATTTTATAAATACTCAACAAGTAAAAAATCATGAAATTTTTATTAATCGTATTACTGGGAGATTTGATAAAGCAAAAATGGTAATGCCTAATATTTCTAATGAAAGCCAATTAAAGGTGAGCAGTTTATTAGATAATTTATCAAAAAACAGATTAAATGTGGCATTATGTATACGAAGTGGTATAAAATTTAAAGATTGGTCGCAAGAAAACTTTATAAAGGTATTAAATTTTTTAAATCAAAAATATGAGTTGAATTTTTATGTAGTAGGTTCAGCTAATAATTATGATTATGCACAAAGTTTTATTGAAAAAAGTAATATTGATATAGTGAATTTTTGTGGAAAAACTAATTTGCCTGAATTGGGATATTTATTAAAACAAAGTGATTTATTACTAAGCGTAGATACAGGTACAGCACATATTGCGGCAGCTCAAGAAACTGATACAATAGTTATTTTTGCAGGAACTTCACACAAACATTGGGCTCCATATGGTGATAAAGTAAAAGTAGTTTATCCTAAGTTGAGTTGTTATCCATGTAGTGATAAAGAGCGCAAACAATGTAAAAGCTATCTTTGCTTAGAAAATATAGATATTAATAATGTAATAGAATTTTGTGAAGATGTAATAGAGGAAAAAAGAAAATAATATGTTTGAATATGTTGTTAAAAATAAAATAAATTTAACTAGAGATAATAAAAAATCAGATTTTTATATTGCTTTTGGAATAAGTAAAGCTTTTACATATCCAGTAGGAGTATTAATAACATCTATTTTGGAGAATAATAAAGATATAAAAATTAGTTTTCATATTTTTATAGATAATAAAATAGATGATAAAGAATTAAGTAGATTTAAAGAACTTATAAAATTTTATGATACAGATATTATTATTTATGAAATTGATAATAGTGAATTTTTAAATTTAGATGATAAAGAGTTTACTGTTGCTGCTTATTATAGATTTGCAATTCCCTATCAATTAAAAGATCTAACAAATGAGTATTTATATATAGATGCAGATATGGTAGCTATACGAGATTTAAAAGATTATTTGAATATAGATTTAAAAGATAATATAGCAGCAGTAGTAGATGATTTTATTTTAGATAAAAAAGGAAATCCTATATTATTGGCTGATAATAAAAAATATTTTAATTCTGGAATGATGTATATTGATTTAAAAAAATGGGTAGAATATAAAGTATCAGAAAAGTGCATAGAAATTTTAAGAGAAATAAATAAATTTCCAGAAAAAAAATTGAAATATGGTTATGAATTTAGATGTTTTGATCAAGATGCTTTAAATATAGTGTTAAAAGATAAAGTTAAATATATAGAACCAAAATATAATTTTTTGGCAAATATAAGTTTAAAGCATAACAAAAATTTGCAAAATGTACCAATGGATACTATTTTTATTCATTATCATGGGTTTAATAAACCGTGGCATGAATGGTGTTTTCATCATTTGGCAAGATATTTTAGAGATTATAAAGAAATATCTCCATGGAAAAATGAACCTTGGGATAAATGTCCAACAAAATATCGTCAAATGAGATTATATGCAAAATTTTATATAAAAAATGGTAACTTTATAAAAGCCATGTATTGGATAATAAGATCAATATTAAAGAAATATAAAAAATAAATTTTTACAATATAAAGGAAAATGTACCTAAAAAGTTAAATAAAAATAACTTTTTAGGTACATTTCTTTTTAATATTTTTTTATTAAGTATTTGATTTTATCTAATGATGAATTGTCAATCCAAGTGCGACACTTCTTTTAAAAATAAATTAAATGGAT
>ERZ791680.308-NODE-308-length-57724-cov-6.441138_pt1 | contig 57724 bp, 45 predicted proteins | sample MGYA00510051_ERZ791680 | MGnify/ENA primary metagenome ERZ791680 (study PRJEB30046, sample SAMN00715238) | human gut metagenome | study: EMG produced TPA metagenomics assembly of the A metagenome-wide association study of gut microbiota in type 2...
AAGCGCGATTCCTCCCGCGACTAAAGTCGCAGGTTTCCTCGCGAGTTTCTATGAAAAGCAATCGAAAGGAAAACGTTATGTCGAAGGTTACGGAGACTCGCCAACAAAAAGGCATCTATGTGAGGAAGACGCTCGGTCTCGCCGTGCTCGGCGCGGCGATGACGCTTGCCGCGGGAAACGCTGCGGCCGCGGACGGCAGTTTTACGGGCGAAGCCCGGGGCATGGGCCCGGTTTCGGTCGGGATCACCGTTGCGAACGGACGCGTCTCGGCCGTGCAGGTGAACGTCGCGAACGAAACTCCGGGCTACGGGCGCGACATCGGCGCGACCATGGAAAAGCGCATTCTCGAAGCGCAGTCCGCCGACGTCGACGGCGTTTCGGGCGCTTCGATCACGAGCGCCGCGGTGAAGGCCGCCGCGCAGGCCGCCTTTGCGAAGGCGGGGCTCGTCGCCGCGGCCGCGAAGTCGCCCGTCAAGGCCGGCACCTACGTCGGGTCCGCCCAGGGCGCAAAGAGCCGCGTGCACGCCACCGTGAAGGTGGACGAAAAGGGCCGCTTCACGATCGAAAAGATCACTTCGGGCGACACGCCCTACGTGAGCGACTCGGCCTTCGCGTTCGTGGAAAAGAACATCGAAGACGGCCAGACGCTCGCCGTCGACGCTCTGACGGGTGCGACGCTTTCGAGCCGCGGACTCGTCGGCGCCGTCTCCGACGCGCTTCGTCAGGCGGGCGTCGACACCGCGTCGCTGCTCGTCAAGCAATCGGCGCCTGTGAAGGTGAGCCGCGAGGAAGAAACGGCCGACGTCGTCGTGATCGGCGGCGGTGCGGCCGGCATGGCCGCGGCCCTCGCCGCGAAGATCACCGATCGGCTCGAAGCCGGCAAACCCAACGGGCTCAAGGTCGTGCTCCTCGAAACGAAGGGCTATCTCGGGGGCGACCTCGCGATCTGCGGCGGCTACGTCGCCGCCTATTCGGGCACGCCTCTGAACGAACGCACGGGCCTCACCATGACCGGGAAGGAAGTCGTCGCCGCGACCAAGGCCGCGAAGACTCCGGAAGTCGCCGCGATGGTGAACGACGAGCTCGCCGTGCGCGCCGTGGACGAAGTGGGGCCGCTTCTCAACAGCCTCGTCGCTCAGGGTTTCCGCATCGTGCCCGAGGACGCCACGCGCGGCGCCACGAATTCGCCGTACTTCCAGGACGGCATCCTCCACTACACGGTCGCCCGTACGAGCGACATGCGCGACGGCTACCGCAGTCAGGACAAGGGCTACGACACGACGTCGGGTTCGCCCTGGATGGCCGAAGGCCTCTCCGACCTCGTTAAGAAGGCGGGCGTCGACGTGCGTCTCATGACGAGCGCCGTCGATCTCGCGCGCGGCGCGAACGGCATCGAGACGGTGTCCGTGGAGGACGGCCGCACGACTTACCGCATCCGCGCCAAGGCCGTCGTGCTCGCGACGGGCTATTCGGGTCTCGACGCCGAATCCGTGAAGCTCTTTTATCCGAACCTTGAAGGCGTCATCCGCACGGGCGGTGCGGGCGTCACGTCCTTTGCGCCCAAGTGGGTCCTGAAGGAGGGCGGCAAGGTCGCGATGAATCCAGGTTCGTCCACGATGCTCGGCTACGATTCCGTCCTCGGGATCGACGGGGCCGAGAGCGAGATCTATCAGAAGCTCTTTATGCCCTGGGTGAACCTCGACGGGAAGCGTTTCATGTCCGAAGGCGGCCACGGTCCGAGCTGGGGTCTCAAGGCGGGCGCCGACATGCCCGAAATCGAAAACGTGCCGGCGACGGGACGCTCCGTGGCGGCCCTCATGAAGCAGCCCGAAAAGCGCGCCTGGATGATCTTCGATTCGACCCACGAAGCCGTGAAGCATTACGAACACCTCGCGGGTTCGGGCCTTGCGAAGCGCGCCGACACGCTCGAAGGTCTGGCCGAGGCCGCGGGCATCCGCGACGTCAAGGCGTTTGAGGAAACGATCGCGCAGTACAACGCCGACTTCGAAAAGGGCGGCGACACGCTCTTTGCCGTTCCCAAGAACGAAATGCGTCCGGTTCTGAAGGCCCCGTTCTACGCGGTCCGGATCGCCGCGGTCAACACGATCGCGAACACCACGGCTTACGCGGACGACGACACCACGATCCTCATGGGTCCGAACGGTCCGCGCGTCGAAGGTCTCTTCGGGGCGGGCGGCGCCATCGGCAACTGCATCACCAACACCGGTCTCGGCGCTCACAACGCGACGGCTCTGAGTTCGGGCGCCATCGCGGGCGCCGCGGCGAGGGCTTACGCCGAAAAGCACTGATCTCAACGTACCGAAGGCTGACAGGACGGGCGAAGGTTCACGGCGCAATGCCGGCGGGCCTTCGCCCGTTTCTCATGGGTAGCGCTTTACATTCCCGTACGGGAATTCAAATCTTCGTTTTCCGTTCTCGGTCAGCTTCGACTTTCTCTTGGGGAGACGAGTTCGCGCAAGACCGCGAGAAAGCGCTCGGCAATCGGCGTCACCGTCGCGTTCTTGCGCCGGATCAGATAGGAGCGCGCCGTCAGCGGCGGGTCGAGAGGTCGGCAGGTGAGGGGGCTTGTCTCCCCGGTGTCGACGAGCCCCTCGAAGGAGAGCAGAAAGCCGAGGCCTTCGCGCACGAAGAGCGCGCCGTTCGTCGGGAGCGTCACGTGGCTCTCAAGCGACAGTTCGGACGTTCGTCCGCCCGACCACCGTTCGATGTCGCCCCGCCAGCCCTGCACCGAGCAAAAGAGGGGAAGCCCCTTGAGGTCTTCGAAGGTGAGGGCGGTCTTCTTCGTGAGGGGATGGTCCTTGGGGAGAATCAGCACCCAGCGGTCCGAGACGGGGAGTTCGATCGCCTCGAACTTCCCTCGGTCAGGCTCCTCCACGACGAGCCCGAAGTCGAGGATGCCCTTTTCGAGGAGCATCGTGACGAGCGCCGTGTCCCCGCTCTCGATGCGGCAGAGAAGCTTGGGGGCCGTTTCCTTGAGGCGCCGCACGGCTTTCGCGACGAGCTGCACGGAGCGCGCCTCGGCCATCCCGAAGGCGAGCGTGCCGCCCATAGGTTCGTGCAGATCGCGGAATTCCGACTCGATCTTGTCGTGGAGCTGCAGGAGTTCCTGCGCGCGCTCCTCGAGGCGGCGTCCTTCGTCCGTAAGTTCGATCGAGAAGCTCCGGCGGCGAAAGAGCTTCGTGTCAAGCCGTTCCTCTAGAGCGGCGAGGCGCTTTGAGAGGGCGGACTGCGAGACGTGCAGGCGGTTGGCCGCCCGCGTCATGTTCTCTTCGCGGGCGATTTCCACGAAGTAGCGAAGCGTCGTGAGGTCCATGCCTTGCATGTCTTTGGGCTCCAATGAGGGATGATGGATGAGGAGAGAAATGCCATTCCTTACGGGAATATCATGTTAGCAAGAAATGCCATTCGCGACGTTGCCCCCTTGCGTCGTAACATGCAATTTGACGGGATGCCGTCTTGCATCCGCTCCGTTGTCAGGGAGACCGACATGCAGAGAAGAACGTTTTTGGGAACCACCGTTTTGGGAGCTACGCTCATGACCGTTTCCGCTCCGGCCGTCCAGGCCGCCAACACCGAATGGGACAAGACCTTTGCGCTCGACGACCGCGTCGCGCACGAGAAGGTCCGCTTTACGAACCGCTTCGGCATTGAACTCGCCGCCGACCTCTATCGTCCGAAGAACCTCACGGGAAAACTTCCGGCGATCGCCGTCTCGGGGCCGTTCGGCGCAGTGAAGGAACAGGCTTCGGGCCTCTACGCCCAGGAACTCGCGATCCGCGGGTTCGTCACCGTCGCCTTTGACCCCTCGTTTACGGGCGAGAGCGGCGGCGTCGCGCGCAACGTCGCGTCGCCCGACATCAACGCGGAAGACTTCTCCGCGGCCGTCGACTATCTTTCGCTTCGCGACGACGTCGATCCCGAGAAAATCGGCATCTGCGGGATCTGCGGCTGGGGCGGCCTCTCGCTTCGCGCCGCGATGCTCGACACGCGCATCAAGGCTACGGTCGCCTCGACCATGTACGACATGTGCCGCGTGACCGGACAGGGCTACTTCGACTCGATGGACGCGAACGCGCGCCACGAAATGATGGTGAAGTTGAACGCCCAGCGCACCGCCGACGCCAAGGCGGGCAAGCCCGCGCGCGCGGGCGGCGTTCCCGACAAGCTTCCCGACGACGCGCCCTGGTTCGTGAAGGACTATTTCGACTACTACAAGACGGAACGCGGCTATCATCCGCGCTCGCTCAATTCGAACGCCGGCTGGAACGTGACGTCTTCGATTTCGTTTGCGATGGAAAATCTCCTCGGCCGTCCCGACGAAATCCGAAGCGCCGTGATGCTCGTTCACGGCGAAAAGGCCCATTCCTGCTACTTCTCGAAGGACGTCTTCCCCAAACTCAAGGGTGACAACAAGCGTCTCCTTCTCATCCCGGGCGCCGTGCACACGGACCTCTACGACAAGAAGGACGTGATTCCGTTCGACGAAATCGAAAAGTTCTACCGTACCTATCTCGTTTGATTGAGGACGGGCAATAAAGACCCCGAGCAGGAATCCAATCCTCTCGGGGTTCGTTTTGTCGAATGTTGCGGGAGCGCTCTTTCTCGGGGGCCCTCCCGTTTTCGGCTTTACTCGTTGCGGTTGGCCCAGACGGGGCGCTTCGCTTCGAAGGCGGCGATTTCGTCCTCGTGCTCGAGGGTGAGCGAAATCGCGTCGAGTCCCTCCATGATGCAGCGGCGGCGGAAGGGGTCGAGCGTGAAGGGATAGGTCTTTCCGGCCGCCTCGACCGTCATGGTTTCGAGCGACACCGTGACCGTCATGCCCGGATTCGCGTAGAGCGCGTCGAAGATTTCCGAGATCTGCGCCTCGGGCAATTCCACCGTGAGGAGGCCGTTGCCAAGCGCATTGTTCTTAAAGATGTCCCCGAAGCTCTCGCAGATCACGACCCGCACGCCCCAGTCGAGGAGCGCCCAGGGAGCGTGTTCGCGGCTCGAGCCGTTTCCGAAGTTGCTTCGCGCAACGAGGATCGAGCTCTTGCGATAGGGTTCCCGATTGAGCACGAAATCGGGATTCTCCGTCGTTTCCGCGGCGTCGAGGTAGCGGCGTTCGTGAAAGAGGTGCTTGCCGAAGCCCTTGCGGTCGACGGCAAGGAGGAACTGCTTCGGAATGATCTGGTCCGTGTCGACGTTCGCGGCGTCGAAGGGGGCCGCAATGCCGGTGTGGGTCTTGAGCGCTTCCATCAGTTTTCTCCCAAGAAGGTGCGGACGTCGGCGATCGCGCCCGTGACGGCGGCCGCGGCCGCCATGGCGGGGCTCATGAGGTGCGTGCGGCTCGCGCGACCCTGACGGCCCACGAAGTTGCGGTTCGAAGTCGACGCGACGCGGGAACCCGGTTCCGCCTTATCGTCGTTCATCGCGAGGCACATGGAGCAACCAGGAAGCCGCCACTCAAAGCCCGCGTCCCTGAAGACCTTGTCCAAGCCCTCCTCTTCGGCGAGGCGCTTCACTTCGCCGCTCCCGGGGACGGCAAGCGCCCGCACGCCCGGTGCGACCTTGCGGCCCCGAACGATTTCGGCCGCCGCGCGGAAGTCTTCGATGCGCCCGTTCGTGCAGGAGCCGATGAAGACCGTGTCGATGGGGGTGCCGAGAACCGGCTCGCCCGCCTTCAATTCCGTGTAGCGAAGCGCCGCTTCGGCGCCCGCGCGCTCGACGGGATCCGTCATGTCGGCGGGGACGGGGACGCGTTCGTCGACGCCCATCACCTGGCCTGGGTTCGTCCCCCAGGTCACCTGCGGGGCGAGGTTCGAGACGTCGACTTCGACCGTCTTGTCGTAGACGGCGTCCTCGTCCGTGCGGAGGGTCTTCCAGTATTCGACGGCTTCGTCCCAGTCCTTCCCCTTGGGCGAGAACGTGCGGCCCTTGAGGTAGGCGAAGGTGGTTTCGTCGGGGGCGATCATGCCCGCCTTCGCGCCCACTTCAATCGCCATGTTGGAGAGCGTCATGCGGCCTTCCATCGAAAGATCGCGCACGGCTTCGCCCGTGAATTCCATCGCGTAGCCCGTGCCGCCCGCGGTCGTGAGCTTTCCGGCGATCGCGAGGATCAGGTCCTTGGCGGTGAGGCCCTTGGGGAGTTTGCCGACCGTCTTCACGTTCATGGTCTTCAGCTTTCCCTGCTTCAGGGTCTGCGTCGCGAGAACGTGTTCGACTTCGGACGTCCCGATCCCGAAGGCGAGCGCCCCGAAGGCGCCGTGGGTCGCCGTATGGGAGTCCCCGCAGACGAGCGTCGTTCCGGGGAGGGTGAAGCCCGTTTCGGGCCCGATGATGTGCACGATCCCCTGGTGCGGATGACCGAGCCCGTAGAGCGTCACCCCGAAGTCGGCGCAGTTCTTCATGAGGGTCGTCACCTGCGCGTAGGCTTGGGGCGAGCAGGCTTCGAGCGTCTGCTTCTGCGTCGAAATGTCGTGGTCCATCGTCGCGAGCGTGAGGTCGGGCCGTCGCATCGGACGGCCTGCGGCTCGGAGGCCCGCGAAGGCCTGAGGCGACGTCACTTCATGGACGAGATGACGGTCGATGTAGAGAAGCGGAAGTTCTCCCTCGACCCGGCGCACGACGTGCGCCTCGTAGACCTTTTCGTAGAGTGTCTTTCCCATTTGGTGTTCTCCTTATCAGGCCTTCGTCACGTTCGCGGCGATCGCGTCGCCCATTTCCTTCGTGCCGACCGCGGGGCCGCCCTGGGCGATGTCGCCCGTGCGAACGCCCTCGGCGAGGGTCTTCGTGACGGCCGCTTCGATCGCGTCCGCCGCTTCCGTTTCGCCGAGCGAGTAGCGAAGCATCATCGCGGCCGAGAGGATCTGGGCGATCGGGTTGGCGATGCCCTTTCCTGCGATGTCGGGGGCGGAGCCGCCCGAGGGTTCGTAGAGGCCGAAGCCGCCCACGCCCAGGCTCGCCGACGGGAGCATCCCCATCGAGCCCGTGATCATGGCGCATTCGTCCGAGAGGATGTCGCCGAACATGTTGGAAGTGAGCATCACGTCGAACTGGTCGGGGTTCTTGATGAGCTGCATCGTCGCGTTGTCGACGTACATGTGTTCGAGCGTCACGTCGGGATAGTCCTTCGCAATGCGCTCGACGGTTTCGCGCCAGAGAACGGAGGTGGCGAGGACGTTGGCCTTGTCGACCGACGTCACCTTCTTGCGGCGGCCCTTCGCGGCCTCGAAGGCGATCTTGGCGATGCGCTCGATTTCGGGGACCGTGTAGGTTTCCGTGTCGAAGGCGCGCACGACGCCGTCTTCCGTGACGCGGCCCTTGGGTTCACCGAAGTAGATCCCGCCCGTCAATTCACGCACGATCACCATGTCGAAGCCCCGCGCCGCGATGTCGGCGCGAAGGGGCGACATGGCCTCGAGACCCGGATAGAAGCGCCCCGGGCGCAGGTTCGCGTAGAGCTTGTAGCGCTTGCGAAGCGGCAAGAGGGCGCCCGCTTCGGGACGGTCCTTGTGCGGGAGGTGGTCCCACTTGGGGCCGCCCACGCTTCCGAACAGAATGGCTTCGGCCTTGTCGCAGGCGGCGAGCGTCGCTTCGGGAAGGGGCGTGCCGCAGGCGTCGATCGCGGCGCCTCCGACGAGTGCCTCTTCGGTTTCGAGCGTGAAGCCGTAGAGCTCTCCGGCGCGCTCGAGAACCTTGAGCGCCTCCGTCATGACTTCGGGGCCGATGCCGTCACCGGCGAGTACGGCGATGCGATGGGTACGGGTCATTTGCAATGTCCTTCGAATCAGAGTGTGTGAGGGGAGCGTCGGAGGGGAGAGCCCCTCCGACGGGGTGTCGGGTCGGTGGTCGTCCGGGTCAGAGAAGCGTCCCGATCGCGGGGAGCTTGAAGGTCTTTCCCTTGCGGGCGGCCTGCACGCGCAGGTGACGCACGACGGCGTTCACGGCGTTGATGTAGGCGAGCGCCGAGGCTTCGAGAATGTCGGTCGAAAGGCCCATGCCGTGGAAGATGCGGTTGTCGTACTCGACCGTGACGTTGACGCGCCCGAGCGCGTCGCGGCCTTCGCCGTTCGCTTCGATCTTGTAGGTGAGAAGCTTCGTCTTGATGCCGGTGAGGCGCACGATCGTGTTGAGGATCGCGTCGACCGGGCCGTTCCCGTAGGCGGATTCCGTACGGGTGCGGCGGCCGGCGAAAAGACGGACGCTCGCGACCGGAATGACGCCGCCCGAGCCCGAGACGACGTTGAATTGATCGAGCACGAAGGCTTCGTCGTCCTCTTCCTGACGCATCGAGAAGAGCAGGGCTTCAAGGTCGTAGTCGTAGACCTGGCCCTTGCGGTCGGCGAGCGCGAGGAAGCGCTTGTAGAGTTCGGAGAGGTTGTAGGAATCGGGGGGATAGCCCATCTGATCGAGGCAGGACTTGATCATGTGGCGGCCCGAACGCGCCGTCATGTGCATGACGTTCCCCGAGAAGCCCACGGATTCGGGCGTGAGGATCTCGTAGGTCTCGCGGTTCTTGAGGACGCCGTCCTGGTGAATGCCGGAGCTGTGCGAGAAGGCGTTCGAACCCACGATCGCCTTGTGCGCGGGGATGGGCTCGTTCGTGATCTTCGAGACGATGTTGGCCGTGCGGGCGATCTTCTCGAGATGAATCCCCGTCCGGAGGCCCTTGAGGTATTCGCGGCGCAGGTGAATCGCGGCCGCCACTTCTTCGAGCGAGCAGTTCCCGGCGCGCTCGCCGAGCCCGTTCATGCAGCATTCGATCTGACGGGCCCCGTTCTGAATCGCGGTGAGCGAGTTGGCCGTCGCCATGCCGAGGTCGTTGTGGCAGTGGACCGACAGGACCGCCTTGTCGATGTTCGGGACCGTGTTCTTCAGATGACGGATGATGCCGCCGAATTCGTCGGGGAGGGTGTAGCCCACCGTGTCGGGGATGTTGATCGTCGTGGCGCCCGCGTCGATCGCGGCCTCGACCATGCGGCAGAGTTCGGGAAGCGGCGTGCGGCCGGCGTCTTCGCAGGAGAATTCCACGTCGTCCGTGTACTTCGTCGCGCGCTTGACGGCGGCGACCGCCATGTCGCGGATCTGGTTGTAGTCCTTTCGAAGCTTGTCGCGAACGTGGATTTCGGAGGTGGCGATGAAGGTGTGGATGCGGCGGCGCGGGGCGACCTTGAGCGCTTCGCCGCAGGCGTCGACGTCCTTTTCGACGGCACGCGCGAGTCCGCAGGGGACAGAGCGGGTGAGCGACGCGGCGATCGCCTTGACGCTCTGGAAGTCGCCGTCCGAAGAGATGGGGAATCCCGCCTCGATCACGTCGACACCGAGCTCTTCGAGCGCCTCGGCGATCTGCAGTTTCTGCCGCAGGGAAAGGCTTTGATGAAGCGCCTGTTCGCCGTCTCGAAGGGTGGTGTCGAAAATTACAATGTGATCGGGATCTTGTGTCATGGTGACTCCGTAGAGAAAGTGCCTCGCGGCACCCTGAGTTTTCGTTTCGGCTCTCTTTTGCAGAAGAACCGCTATTGCACAGAAGAGAACTCTACGGATTTCCAACCCTTCCGTCAAGGAAACGGACGAAAAAAGCTTGAAAATAGGCGCTTTGACTTAGGTTTGCGACAGGTTTTCGGGGTTGGGCAAGCAAAGGGAGGAGGTAAGGCGTCGATTTGCAGAAAAGGGGATTTTTGCAGAAAATCCGGGTACGGGTCGTCGATTCGTCAAAGAACACGAGAAAAATTTTCATTCTCGTCGTTGCAAACGATTCGCATTTGCGATAAGATACGAGACATGGAAACGGTGCGCCGCAAGGATGGAACCTGAGGGGTCGGGTTGTAGCGGCGCGGCGGACAAAGAGGTCCGACCGCTTCCGGGTCTCCTTGGATCGGGTGGGTCGCTTGCGGCTCACCCGTTTTTTTCTTGCGGCGGTTCGAAGAAAAAGCCCGCCCTCCCGAGGCATGCGGGAGAAGCGGGCTTGCGTCGTTCAGGCGCCGATCATAGGCAGCGCTTCAGGATTTCGACGACGTCGTCCTTGTCGAGCGGGCGGATCGCCTGCGAGAAGTCCCAGAGCTTCATGCAGCTTTCGGCCATGGCTTCGAAGTGTTCGTCGCTCGTGATGCCGACCTCGGAGAGCTTCGAGGGCAGACCGATCGAAGCGAAGAAGGCTTCGAGCTTTTGGAAACCCTTTTCGGCCATCGCGTAGAGGTCCGCTTCAAACGGCACGTCGAAGACTCGGTTCGCGAGCGTCGCGAAGCGCCCGACCGTTTCGTCGTTCAGGCTGTAGCGGAAGAAGACGGGCGTCACGATGGCGAGGCCTTCGCCGTGCGTGATGTCGTAGAAGGCCGAGAGTTCGTGTTCGATCCCGTGGCAGACCCACGCGGCAAAGGAATTTCCCGTCACGCAGATCCCGTTGCAGGCAAGCGAGCTCGCCCACATGAGGGTCGCGCGGGCTTCGTAGTCGTCGCCCTTGTCGTACGCGCGCTTCCCCATCCCGAGGACGGCGCGAAGCACCGTTTCGCAAAGGCCGTCGGAGACGAGGTTCGAATCCTTGACGCAGTACTGCTCGAAGATGTGGGACATGATGTCGGCGCAGCCCGCGGCCGTCTGCTTCTTCGAGACCGAGAAGGTGTATTCCGGATCGCAGATCGAAACGCGCGGATAGAAAACGGGCGTCAAAACGCCGATCTTCTTGTTCTCGTCCATGTTCGAGATGACGGCGGCCGCGTCGTATTCGCTCCCCGTCGCGGCGAGCGTGAGAACCGTGACGAGCGGAAGCGCCTTCGTGATCTTCGAGGGATCCGTCACGATGTCCCAGGCGTCGCCGTCGTAGTAGCGCGCGGCGCAGATCGCCTTGGCGCAGTCGATCACGGAGCCGCCGCCCACGGCGAGGACGAAGTCGACGTCGTGTTCGCGGCAAAGGCGGGCGCCTTCGTTCACGCTCGTCACCTTCGGATTGGGTTCGACGCCGGCGCATTCGTAGATTTCGCAGTCGGCGAGAAGGGTCTTCACTTTGTCGTAGATGCCGAGCTTCTTGATGGAACCCCCGCCGTAGACGAGGAGGACCTTCTTCCCGAATTCCGCCGCCACTTCGGGGAGGCGCTCGATCTTGCCGCGCCCGAAAAGAAGGCGGGTCGGCGTGTTGTAGTCGAAATTGTGCACGGCGTAAGCCATTGTCTTTCTCCTTGGAATTGAGGCCGGTGAACGGGGAAAAGTGTAGCGGCCGTCCGAAGGAAAAGGTTGGGGAAACATACGCGGGAATTGCCCGATTCTCTCGAAAAACGTCGCCCGGTCTCAAAATTTCCGCTGCTTCGACTGCAAATCGTCTCGGAAGGGCATGCCGAGGATGCGTCCGGTTTCGGGAAGCGGCAGATTGCCCGCGGCGTCGCGGCGGGCTTCGAGAAAGCGCTCGAGAAGTTCCGCTTCGAGTGGGCCGCGCGCGAGGGCCGCAGGAAGAGCCTTGAGCATTCTGAACTGATCGCCCCCGTCGAGAAGATACGCGGTCGTGACGATGCGGTAGGTCTTTTGCGGTTCGATCGGGACCCATTGTCCGTTCTCAAGGATGTCCGCCGACGCGACGCGCGAGCCGATCGGGCGCTTCGGATTCACCCGGTAGCGCAGTCCCGACGTCTGCAGAAGACGCGGAGTCTTGAGGTCTGGCTCCGAGAGCCCGTGCTCGAGCGCGGCGAGAATCACGCGCCCCGGCATAGCCACCACCGCCGCGTGGTTGCCGAAGGGATGAACGTCGAGAATGTCCGCGTGCGTCACGGGACCGATCGGAAGGGGCGCGCGCAGGGCTCCCCCGTTGATGAAGGCCCCCTGCGCCCCGAAGGTGCGTCCCCAGTCGAGGAGCGCGTCCGCCGTCCACATGCCCGAGAGGCATTCTCCCTCGCGGCAGTCGTCGAGGCCGTCGTAGAAATGCTCTTCGTTTGTCGCGAGAACGCGCTTACGTTCCTTTTCCACCGCTTCGCCCGAGCGGCGCACGAAGGTTTCGGTCGCGTCGTCGCGCGGCATCGTGGGCTTGAGTTCCGTGAGGTCCCCCGTCGAGCCCGTCACGCGTCCGGATTCGTCGAAGCGGACCCGGATGACGCCCAGATAGCGCGTCGATCGCCCCGCCTGCACGACGAGCGTTTCATTCCCGTTCGGGTGCTTAACGACGGTCGGATAGGGGCCTTCGGAATCCGGATGGTTGCCGAGCACGCTGTGCGTGTGGCCGCCAACGATCACGTCGATATCGGGGACGGCGCGCGCAAGTTCCACGTCCGCCTTGTAGCCCACGTGCGTGAGCGCGACGATGTGCCGCACGCCTTCCTTTTCGAGCGCCGAGACGGCCTTTCGAAGCGCTTCGGCGCGGTCTGCAAAGGTCGTGGCGGGGCAGGCGGCCGAGACTTCCTTTCCTTCGTCGTTCGCGAGTCCCACGACGCCGACCCGCACGCCGCCCACGGTCTTCACGACGTAGGGCTTGAGCGGCGCCCGGCTCATCGGACACTTCGGGTTCGGGAGGATGTTCGCCGCGACGACGGGCATCGGGAGGTTCTCGACGTAACGCACCGTCTCCGCGCAGCCCGCGTCAAACTCGTGATTTCCGAGCGTCACGGCGTCCCAGGGCATGCGCTTCATCGCGGCAAGCGCCCACTCGGGTCCGCCCGTTCGAAAGAAGTGCGTTCCCTGCCAGAAGTCCCCCGCGTCGAGCGCGAGCACGGCCGGATTTTCCTTTCTCAGGGCTTCGACCGCCTCCACGATGCGGGCGTAGCCGCCCGTGCAGGCGTCGTCCTCGCGGCAGGCGGCGTAGCGGTCGTCAATCCCGGCCGCGGCCGAGTGCGTGTCGTTGGCGTGCACGATCGTAAGTTCGAAGTCGGCTGCATGGGACGCTTGCGGGAGAAGCGGCAGTGCGAGGAGGGCGCAAAAGAGGGCGGAGAAACGCATGGAAGTCGATAGAAGAATGCAGGACGCCGCGACATTCTATCGCCTCGCCGCGATGAAACGCCGTTCGACTGAATAAAAGCTCTTCAAAGACGATGAGCTGACCGTACGGGCAACGGCTAAGGATTTCTTAGTTGTTCGCCGACAGGTTTCGGGTAAAAGCTCTTGGCGGAGCCTTTCGAATGCGGACGAACCGGTGGAAAGTGCAGTTGTCAAGCTTTTCTTTCCAACTGGCCGGAACGGATTGTGCTCATGACTTCGACGGTTGACGTGTCGACAACCAGCGAAAGAGTTCTCCGGCAATGGGCGACGCAACTACCGAGGATTTCTCGGCTGTTCGAATCAAAACTCTTGCCATATTTCTCGACCCGAACCGCAGTTCCTTGGTCAGTCCTTCTTCGCGGATAACGTTTTCGCCTTATTGCCCCACTGTGTTCTTTTTGGGATGATGGACACGTTTTCGTTTTAGGGGGAAGCGTTGTGAAAACGATCGGACTCTTGGGCGGCATGAGTTGGGAGAGCACCGTCACCTACTACAAGGAAATCAACGAGCGCGTCGCCAAGGCGCTGGGCGGCCTCCATTCCGCAAAGATCGTCCTCTACAGCGTGGACTTTGCCGAGGTGGAAGAACAGCAGGCGAAGGGTGACTGGGCGGGAAGCGCCGAACTCCTCGGCCGCGCAGCCAAGGGACTCGTAGCCGCAGGTGCCGACGCGATCGTGATCTGTACGAACACCATGCACAAGGTGGCCGATGAGGTCGAGCGCGCCGCGGGCGTGTCGCTTCTGCACATCACCGACGCCACGGCCGACGCGCTCCTGGCCGCCGGCATTCATCGCACGGCTTTGCTCGGCACGAAGTACACGATGCTGCAGGACTTCTACAAGTCGCGCCTCATTGCGCGTGGACTCGACGTTCTGATCCCGAATCCGGAGGACGTCGAGGTCGTCAACCGCGTGATCTACGACGAACTCTGTCTCGGCGTTATCCGCGACGAATCGCGCCAAGAGTTCGTACGCATCATCCGGGATCTTCAAGCCAAGGGCGCCGAAGCCGTGATCCTCGGCTGCACGGAAATCGGTCTTCTCGTCGGACAGAAGGATTCGCCTCTGCCCGTCTTTGACACGACGATTCTCCACGCCGAGAAGGCCGCGGCCTTTGCGGTATCCGATTGATCCCGGGACGCTTCGATGCAGCTCTTTCTCTATCATCTCGAACTCTGCGCACCGCTCTTTTCGCTCGTCTTCATCGGCTGGGGGCTCGCGAAAATCCACTTCATCCCCGAGGCGGCGCAAAAGGCCTTGGGAAGCGTCACCTTCAAGCTTCTGATGCCGGCGCTTCTCTTCAAGATGCTCTCGCACTTGTCGGAGATGCCTCCGGCGGACTGGCGCGTGCTCATTCCCTTCTTCGGGTCCTGCCTCCTGCTCTTTTTCCTCGCGCGGGGACTCTACGGAAAGCTTTTCCGCTGCGGTGCGGCGGGGACGACGGTCCTTGCGATGGCGGGGATTTTCGGCAACAACGTGCAGCTCGGCGTCCCGATCGTCGAGGTGAGTCTCGGTCAGGCCGCCATGCCGACGATTTCGCTTCTGATCGTCTTCAACGTCCTCCTTCTCTGGACGCTTGCGATCGCGTCGGTCGAATTCGGGCGCGAGGACGGCAAGCCCGACATGCAGCGGATCCTCAAGTCGCTCTTCAAGGTCGTCAAAAACCCGGTCGTGCTCGGGATTCTCTGCGGCACGGCCTGGGGACTCACGGGCTGGCAGCTCCCCAAGGTCGTGGATCAGACCGTGGGACTTGTCGCGGCGAGCACGACGCCCATGTGTCTTCTCGCGGTGGGGATGGGGCTTGCACGCCACAGCTTCTTCGCGTCTTTGCCCAAGGGCTCGGTCGTCACTTTCGTGAAGATCGGCGTGCAGCCCTTCTTCGTCTGGGTGCTCTGCCGAGCGATGGGGCTCGGAGAGCTCGAAACCAACGCGACGGTTCTTCTCTCGGCGCTTCCCGTCGCGATCAACGTCTTTCTCATGGCGAACGAATTCGAGGCGGAGGAGGGCGCGGCGAGCAACGCGATCTTCCTTTCGACGCTTCTTTCCGCCGCGGGCGTGCCGCTCGTTCTCACGCTTCTCGGCGTGGCGCCGACCGTCTGATCGCCAAGGCGTTTCGCCAAAATCAAGAAGGGGTCGCCTGCGGGCGGCCCCTATCTATTTCATTCCCTATGGGGAATCAAAATCCGCGCGACTTTCTCAGTCGATCGGCGTGAAGCGGTAGTGGGTCTTGCCCGCGCCGACGGCTTCGGCGTCGCTCGTGAGGTAGGTCCCGTGGTGTTCTTCCCATTCGCGGCGCAGCTCCGGCGTCGCCGCCGCACCGAAGGTGATGTCGATCGCGGCCCGGTCGATCGCGACGGGGTCCGTGCTCGCGAGAATGCCGATGTTGCCGAGGTTCTTCGCGCCTTCGCATCCGTCGGTCGGAGCAACGGCGTCGAGGACCGTGAGGAAGACCCAGCGACCCTTCTTCGCGTCCATGACGCCCTTCACGTAGTCGGCCATGGCTTGCGTTTCGATGTGGTTGTCGCTCGGCGAAAAGCCGCTGTCCGTCTTGCCGGCGCTGTGGATGAGCCACTTGCCTTCCATCGGAGCGATCGCGATCGAGAGGTTCTTGAGCATCCCGCCGTAGAACTCGATGTGGTGCGACTTGAAGCGGCAGAGCCCGATCATCGTGTCGTAGTCGTTGTAGTGAGAGCCGATGCGGGAGAACTTCAGGTGTTTGCCGCCTTCAATCGGGAGGTCGACCGTGCCTTCGGCGTCGATGATGTCGATGCGGGAGGTATCGAAGCCGTTCCCCTTGGCGACCTCGAGGTGCTTTTCCACCGTGTCGCGGGGCGGATAGTAGGTGCAGTCGAGAAGCTTGCCGTTCACGTGGTCGGCGAAGGCGTGAACGAGTTTCGGGTCGAGGTGCGGACCGTTCGGGGTTTCAAAGCACACCTTGACGCCGACCTTGCCCTGACGCTTCTGGCCGAGACGGTCGTAGATCTTGATGAGGCCGGCCGGTGAAATGTCCTTCGTGAAGAACACTTCCGGGGCGGACGCGTCGGTCACGGCGTGGGTGAGGGGATAGGGGAAGGGGTTCGCGCCGGCGGCCGACGAAAGAGTCGGCAGACTCGCGGTGACCGCGAGGGCGGCGGAGGTCTGAAGGAAAGTGCGGCGTTGCATGATCGAATTCCTTTTTGCGGTTCCAAAGGAGGGCCGGGCCTTCGCCCGACGTCTTCCTACCCATAGCCTAACGGGACCGGGCTTGCGCCCCTTGTCCTTTTTCTTCGAATCCTTGCGCAAACCGCTCTCGCTCGCGTTCGGAAGAAGAAAAGGGCGCCGAACCCGCGGATTCGACGCCCGTAAAGGTAAGGAGAGACCCTTGTGTTTTGTTGTGTGGCCGACGCCCGACCAAAAGCGTCGATTGGAAGGAGACAGAAACCAATGGAGGGAGCCATCCGCCACAAGGAATATTGTGCCGAAGCATTGTCTCGCTTCCTACCGCCCGCGGGCGGTGTTCCGTGAGGGGAGGACTCAGTCCTTAGGAAAGACCTTGAGACTCATGACGAGCACCACGGTCGTCATCAGGGCGACCATGAGGAAGGCCGTGTCGAGCCCCGAGTGGCGCGCAATGAAGCCGATCGCGGCCGGGCCCGCGAGAATCCCGGCGTAGCCCGTCGACACCACGAAGGCAAGGCCCTTCGAGACCGAGACGCCCGGGCAGTTGCCGGCGAGCCAGAAGGCGATCGGAACGAGGTTCGAGCAACCGATCCCCATCACGAAGAGCGCCGCGTAGGCGCTCCAGAGGCCCGGGATCGTGAGGAGCACTGCATAGCCGAGGATCGCGCAGAGCGTCCCCGTGAGGAAGACCCGGCGCCGACCGAAGCGCGCGATGATGCGGTCTCCGAAGGTGCGCCCGATCGTCATGGCGGCCGAGAAGACCGAATAACCGAGCGCGGCCGCGGCCGTGTCGGCGTTTTTGAGGTCCCGCAGATAAAGCGCGCTCCAGTCGAGAAGGCTTCCTTCCGTGAGAAAGAACGCAAAGCAGAAGAAGGCGGTGACGTAGAGAATCAGGGGCTTCTTCGAAGATTTCTCGTGCTTCTCTTCGGTCTTGCCGCCGTCGTCTTCGGTTTCACCCGGTCCCAACGACCAGGGGCTCCAGGCGGTCGCAACCGCGACGATCAGGACCACACCGGTGAGGACCGCCGCCCAGACGGGCAAACCGATGCCGACGAGGGCCGCGAAGAAGAAGCCGCCCGACATGCCGCCGAACGAGTAAGCCGCGTGAAAGCCCGAGAGGATCGCGCGCTTTTCGCGCTTTTCCGCGACGACCGACTGCACGTTCATCGAGACGTCGGTGACGCCCAAGGCTCCGCCGAAGAGAATGACGAGCGCGGCGGCAAGCCACACGTTCGTCGTGAAGGCGAGCGTCACGATGAAGACGGCCATGAGCGGGAGGCTCGTGCGCAGCACCGCGCGGCAACCCCAGCGGGCGACGAGCCTCCCGGTCACCGGCATCATGACGAGCGAACCGATCCCGAGGCCGAGAAGCATGGTCCCCAAGACGCCCTCGTCGACGTTCAGGGCCGACTTGAGGCTCGGAATAAGCCCCGCCCAGAGGGCGCTGATCATGCCCGCCGCGAAGAAGACGACGTAGGTGACGTTGCGAAGCGGCGGCAGCGTTTTCAGAAAGCCCGGCCAAAAGCGCGGGCCGATTTGCGGTTCCGTTCTCATGATGAGCAAAGAGGGAAAAAGGGCCGACGCGGAAGATCCGGCCGGCCCTCGGTACGGTTTGTTTCGTTATGACCCGATCAGGCCTTTTCGACGAGCGACGTTCCCGTCATTTCGGCGGGTTTTTCAAGGCCCATCAGATCGAGGACCGTGGGCGCCACGTCGGCCAAGACGCCGTCGCGAACGCTCTTCACTCGATCCGACACCACGATCATCGGGACGGGGTTCAAGGAGTGCGCCGTGTTGGGCGAACCGTCGGCGTTCACGGCGTTGTCGGCGTTGCCGTGGTCCGCGCAGATCACGACGTCGTAGCCCGCGGCGCGCGCCGCCGTCACGACCTTTTCGACGCAGGCGTCGACGGTCTTCACGGCTTCGACGATCGCGTCGTAGACGCCCGTGTGGCCCACCATGTCGCCGTTCGCGAAATTGAGGACGATGAGGTCGGGGGCCTTCTCACGAATGTTCCCGACGAGACACTCCGTCACTTCGGGCGCGCTCATCGCGGGCTGCAGATCGTAGGTCGCGACCTTCGGGGAGTTGACGAGAATGCGGTCTTCCCCTTCGAAGGGCGCTTCGCGGCCGCCGTTCAAAAAGAACGTGACGTGCGCGTACTTTTCGGTTTCCGCGATGCGAAGCTGCGTGAGCCCCAGGGACGACACGTATTCCCCGATCGTGTTCTTCACTTCGTCCTTCGGGAAGAGGACCGTGAGGCCGGCGAACGTCGGATCGTAGGGCGTCATCGTGTAGTAGTCGAGCGAAAGGCGCTTCATGCCCGCTTCATCGACGTCGCGCTGCGTGAGCGCAATCGTGAGTTCCTTCGCGCGGTCGTTGCGGAAGTTGCAGAAGACGACCGTATCACCCTCCCGGATCGTCCCGACGGGACGGCCGTCCGTCGTCGTCATCACGACGGGCTTTACGAATTCGTCCGTGACGCCTTCGTCATAGGAGCCCTGCAGAGCGGCGACCGGGTCTTCGGCCTTCACGCCTTCGCCCAGAACCAGCGCGCCGTAGGCTTCACGGATGCGCTCCCAGCGCTTGTCGCGGTCCATGGCCCAGTAGCGGCCCGTCATCGTCGCGAAGTGCGCGCCCGAGGCCTTCAAGGCGTCGACCGTTTCGCGCACGAATCCGATTCCGCTCTTGGGATCCGTGTCGCGCCCGTCCATGAAGGCGTGCAGGAAGACGTTTTCAACCCCCGCTTCGCGCGCAAGGCGCACGATCGCAAGAATGTGCTCGAGCGAGGCGTGCACGCCCCCGTCGGAGAGAAGTCCCAGGACGTGGAGGCGTCCCGACTTCTTCGCGGATTCGAGCATCTTCGCGACGCCCGGCACCCGGGCGAGACTGCCGTCTTCAACGGCACGGTTGATCTTGACGAGGTCCTGATAGAGGACGCGGCCCGCCCCGATGTTGAGGTGGCCGACTTCGGAATTCCCCATCTGGCCTTCGGGAAGACCGACGGCGAGGCCGTCGGTGCGAAGGGTCGCATGGGGGCAGTCGTGGGTGAGCTTCGCCATGAAGGGCGGGCGCACGGTCCCGATCACGTCGGCCTTGTCGCCGCGGCCGATGCCCCAGCCGTCGAGAATCATGAGAAGAACTTTCGTCACGAAAAGACTCCTTACTGTGTCCGAATCATTGGAAAAGGAGGGCGGATCGGCCCTCCGGTAATTGCGGAGCAATCATAGCACGGCCGAAGATTTCGCCCCGTCGGAAAGCTCGGACGCGAGTCGTCGGCGCTTGCCGATAAAAAGCCTCCGACGGTCGCACCGGCCGCGGAGGCTCTTCACGGGGGCGCGCGAGGCGCCCCGATGGATTGAGACGGAACTTACTTGGCGAAGGCCTTCTGCACGTCAAGCGGCAGAGCGCGGTAGCCGAGCGTGTTGTGGAACTTCATTTCGATCGAAGGCTTCGATTCGCCCCACTTGAATTCGGTTAGCACCGGAGCGGGACCTTCCTTCGTGCCCACGCCGATCGAAGCCCAGTAGACGAGGAGCGAATCCTTGTCCTTCCAGTATTCGACCGAAGACGTGATCGGCGCGTAGAGTTCGTGGCCGCGGTTCTTGCCGTATTCCCAAACCTGCTGAACCGTCATCTTCTTCTGGTCGATCTTGTAGACGACCGCGCGGCTGTACTTTTCCTTCGGATCGTCGGGCTGCACGAAGGCGCGTCCGTCGCCGTTGTCAAAGACCGACACGTAGATGATGTCGCCCTTGCTCATTTCGTTGATCTTCCAGCCGGTGTGCTGCGTCCAGGTCCAGTCGAAGTCGCCTTCGCACTTGCCGAGACGGCACTTCAAGGGATTGCCGTCCTTGTCGACGGGCGTCAAGACCTTGTCCTTCAGTTCGCCGCGCCAGCCGTTCGGGGCGGCGAGGATCCACTTCACCTTCTTGTCGCGGCCGATCTTGACGACGGCCGACTGATGACGAGACGAAATGATGATCGAGTCGTCTTCGGCGTCGTAGTCGATCGAATTCACGTGCGCCCAGTTGCGGCCCGCGCCCGTGCCGGTGATGTCGCCGAAGGCGTGCTGCGCCTCGAGCTTGGCGATCTGTTCGGCCGTCAAGGTCTGGCCCGACTTCGAGAGGTCGACGTTCAGGCACACCGCGCCCTGGTCGATCGACTTCAAGACGATGTTGCGCTGCGGATCGAGGATTTCAAAGAGACGCCATTCGTCGACGACGTTCCCCGATTCGGAATCCACTTCGATGATCACGTCGCGCACCGTGCGCACGTGCGTGTTGTCGGCGCGGCGAAGGTCGGACGACCCCACGCGTAGGAACTGATGTCCGTTTTCCCCGACGCTCAAGGCGTGCGAGAAGTCGTTGTAGTTGGGCGAAATCAGACGGTTGTAGACCTGACGGCCCATGATGTCGTACTTCACGTAGCGCTGACCGTAGCCCCAGGTGAGGGTGCCGTCGTCGTTCTGATGGAAGCCCATCATGATGCCGGACTTGAAGGGATCCCGCGGATCGTAGATCGCGTCGGGCTTCATGAACCAGCGCGTTTCACCCGTCGTGTCGACGACCGCGTTTTGCGGATAGTTGGCCCATTCCTGGGCGCCGCCCACCGGGTTGTTCCAGACGACCTGCTGCGACTTCGGGCCCGGCGAGAGGAGGTTGTTGATGAAGTAGAGACGGTCCTTGAATTCCTTCGACGGACGGGTCTTCACGTCGATTTGGAAGGCTCCGGGAGACTGCGCGCGGTTCCCCGTCGCTTCGAAGTAGACGGGCGCGGTGCGGATCTTGTAGGTTTCCGTCTTTTCTTCGCTCTTCCCCTGGAAGACGCGCGTGTAGCGCACTTCGACCGTGTTCATGTAGTCGGCGTAGAGCCCCCAGACCGGGATGCCGCCGTGGGTCAGAAGCGTCTGGGGACCGACGTCGTAGCGGATTTCCTGGCCGCCCTTTTTCGGAACGATGCGCACCGACGCCTTCGTGAGGACGTAGCCGCCGTTGCGGATCACGGCCGTCAGAGGCGCGATGTCGTAGGGATTGATGACGATCGTGCCGAGTTCGCCCTCGACGATCCAGTCGATCTTCGTGCCGGAAGCGCCGCCCGAAGCCATGACGGAAAGGGGCAGGGCGAGAGCGACCGCAACGGTCAAAAGGGATTTTTTGCAGTTCATGGAGACTCCCTTGAGTGTGTTTTTTGTGACGCCGGCCGTTCGATTCTCCCCGTAGGGCTGCCGCCCACCGTTCTCCCAATGTGCGGCGCGCCGGCGACATTTCTATGATAACCGTCGCTTTGCGGCAAAGGCTTACGGCAAACTTACGCACCGACGCTCCGACGTTTGGAAAGGTATTTTTGACGAGAATCAAGAAACGACGTTTTCTTCACGAAAAAGAGGGGATTCTTCGGTTGCGCCGCACAAAAACCGAAGTAGGATGGATCCATCCGAAACGCCCGTGAAGGCGCTGAGGATCCGGACGGGAGTCGCCTCCCGGCCGAGGGAAGGAGTTCGGAAGTGCTTCCGCCCGACCGAGCCTTCCGGAGACGGACGATCCCGTCTCCGTACATAGACAATCCGCACTTAAAGTTCCGTTTGAGGCCGCTTGTGTCCGGCACTGAACGGAACGGCCACCCGAGGAGGGTCCGGCTGTATGAGAGTCCCCGCGGCGCGGTTTCCGTTTATCGAGACCGCAAAGCATGTGAACGATACCTAGAGGGACGAGTACAGGCTGCACAATCCGCCCGTTATATCGAGGCCCTTCATCATGGCTAACACCAAAAAGTTTGCTGCCGTCGCAGCCGTCTCCGCCGTCATCATCGGCTCCTTGTTTGCGTCCCTCTCCACCGAAACGCAGGACGCGTTCGCCAAACCCGTCGACGAAACCCGACCCGCCGCCCAGAAGGTGTTGCGCGTTGGATCGCTCACGGCCTATCCGCCCTTTGAATATCTTGATACCGAGAGCGGTCGGTATGAAGGTTTCGACATGGACCTCATCCGCGAGGTCGGCAAGCGGATGGACCGCGAAATCGAAATCGTCTCCATGGGTCTGGACGCGCTCGTTCCCGCGCTTCTCGCGAAATCCGTCGACGTGGCGGTTTCGGCCCTGACCATCACGCCCGAACGCGCGGCCAAGGTCGACTTTACGAAACCCTACTACGACGCGGGTCTCACGATCATGACGACGAAGGCCAACGCTCCCAAGATCACCGGTCCGGAAAGCCTGGAAAACCAGTGCCTCTGCGCCGAGATCGGGTCCGCGGGCGCCGTCTACATGAAGCGCATTCCCGGCACGACCATCCGCACCTTCAATTCCGCGGCCGAAGCCTTTATGGAATTGAGTCAGGGCGGGTGCTTCGCAATGGTGAACGACCGACCCGTGAACGAGTACTTCCTCGCTCAGAAGTCGTCGAAGGGGATGGGACTCACCGAGATGCCCTACGTTCTTTCCGAAGATCAGTACGGCTTTGCCGTGAACAAGCAGAACGGCGAACTTCTTGCGCAGCTCAACTCGACGCTCGACGCCATGAAGGCGGACGGGTCGTTCGACAAGATCTACCGCAAGTGGTTCGGCAGTTGACGATCCGACCGACGGACGGTCCTTCGTGACCGGCCGCCGGAGCGTGCTTTGTCCGGGAAAGGGGCGCGGCCTTCGGGCTTCGCCCCTTTTTCCTTCTTAATTGGTCCAGCGGGGCCTTGCGGCTCAAATTCTTCCGCGCGAGAGTCGGCGGTTCGGTACACTGCTTGGAAGTCCGTTGTCGGACTCTCCCGAGGAAGTCCTACAACGAGAGTTCCCCATTGCGTTTTGAGGAAAACCCATGACTCGTCTCCAGGGCGCCTTCACCATTAAGGTACAGCTCGCCGACATCAAGAATCCGCCCGTCTGGCGCCGCGTCCGCATCAACGGCACGGCCACGTTTGCCGATCTTCATCGGGCGCTCCAGGAAGCCTTCGGTTGGCAGGACTATCACCTGCACCTGTTCCTCGACGGCGACGCCAAGCCCGGCGATCACAGCGGCCCCATCATCGGACCGGCCGACGGGGAGGACGCCGAGTGGGAGTACATTTACGGCAAAGTCCCCGAAGACGAGGCCGAGAAAAGGCTCGACGCGGTGTTGCCGTATTACCCGAGACAACTCGACTACCTCTACGATTGCGGTGACGACTGGTATCACCGTTTGACTCTGGAAGCCTGGCGGGCGCAGCCCGTTCGAGGCGCCAAATACGAAATCCTCGAGCGCTTCGGCGCGGCGCCGCCCGAAGACTGCGGCGGACCGCACCGTTTCTGCGAACTGCGCGATTGCCTTGCCAAGGCGAAGAAAGAGGGTGTGGATCTGCGATCCCGCGATCCGTACGCCCGGGGCACCGACCTCGACTACGCCTTGGCGGTCTTGGGGCCGGACTTCAATCCCCGGAATGCGAACTGGGCCCCCGATTGGTACCGCGATATCAAGGAGCCGGAGAGCGAAGACTAAGCCTTCGGATACTTACCGGGCCTTCCTCCAAAGGCCCGGTAAGTCGTCCCATTCGCCAAAGGATTCGACTCGCAGCCCAATGCATGGAAGCGACGGCGACATTCCCTTACACCTAGATCCTCAACACCCTAATTCGGAGACAAACCATGGCCCCTCGAGACGGCGTTTTCACGATCAAGGCCCAACTCAAAGGCATCACCAAGCCTCCCGTCTGGCGACGGATCCGCATTGTCGGAGGCGCGAGTTTCGGTCAGCTGCACGAGGCTCTGCAGGCGGCATTCGAATGGGAAGGCCATCATCTACACGTTTTCCAACCGAAACGGGTCCGCTTCAGTCGTCCGGCCTTCCAAATCGGTCCGACGCAAGATGACATGATTTCCTTCTTCTGCGGCGAACACATCGACGAGGAATCCATTCGGCTGGACTCGGTGTTGCCGCACTACCCCAAAACGCTCGAGTACGTGTACGACTTCGGCGACGACTGGGTACACACCCTGACCGTCGAATCCTGGGAAGACGACGAACTCTACTTCGATTACGAAATTGTGGAGCGTCGCGGGGCGGCGCCGGGGGAAGACTGCGGCGGCATCTACTCCTTCATGTACAAGCGCGATCTGATTGTTCAGGCGAAGAAGGACGGCGTGGACTTGAGGACGGTGAACTTCGAGTATCCCGAGACTCACTTGGACTACGCCGTGGCGTCCCTGGGCACGAACTTCGATCCCAAGGATCCGTACTACCGTCCCGAATGGGAGAGTCTCGACGAGAAATAAGCAGCCTTGACGCCGCAACGGGCCGTTTCTCCCCGGGGAGGCGGCCCTTTTCGTCTCATCGGTTTGCCGAAGACCTCATCGGGCAAGCCCGATGCGCTTCAACCACGCACCGACGCTCCCCAAATCCCGCACGCCGTGCCAGCCGTAGACGTCGTGGGGTTCGAGTAGCACGGCCTCGGGTTCGAGCTCGGCGAGTTCGTCGTGACTTCGACCGAGACCGCTTCCGCCGTGGGTCGTCACGTGTGCGACGCGTTTGCCCGAAAGATCGACCGCGTCAAGGAAGGTGCGCACGGGCATCGGCATGCGCCCGCTCCAGATCGCATGCGCCAGGACGATCGTGTCGTACTTGTCGAGATCGGGCAGGGCGGTCTTGAGGGACGGGCGCGCGTTCGTTTCCCGTTCCTTCTTCGAGCGCTCGACCGTAGCGTCGTACGACTCGGGATAGGGCTCGACCGTTTCGAGACGGACGATGTCCCCGCCCGCGATGCGGTGCACCTCTTCGGCGACGGTCTTGGAACTCCCTGACCAGGAGAAGTAGACGATCAAAAGGCGGGGATTCTCGGAATCGGCCGCGCGGGCGGCGCCGAGAAACGAGAGCGCCGTCGCGCAGGTTGCGGCTTTGAGATAGGTGCGGCGGGAGAAGCGGGACATGACGAAACTCCGATGACGAAACCTTTCGGGTCGTTCCGGCGGAACGGCTCTTATCGTCACTCTATCGAAGAAATTCGCTTCGGGATTGCCCGTTTTGCGCACTGATGTTGCGAAAACTGTCGCAAAGCCCCTCGAAAAGGAAAATCCCCGCGCGATCCTCTCAAAGGAACGGCGGGGAGGGTATGCCGGCGGTGAAGACGTCAGGTAATCAGGCCTTCTTAAAAACGCCCTCCACGCCGCACAAAAGTCGCCTGAAGGGAAGGGGAGGCTTGCGATCCGGCTCTTCGCCGACGGCGTCCTCTCGGACGATCCGCGCTGGGTGCTCGAAATCCGCGACAACGGCGCGGCGATTTCCGACGAAGACTTCAAGAATCTCGCTCATCCGATATCGAGCGACAAGCTCGAAGGCCTCGGACTCGGGCTCTCGATCTGCCGCGTCATCGCCGAGCGCCATGCGGCGAAGCTCCTTTTCCGCAGGCTCGAGCCCTACGGCCTTTGCGCGGCCCTGAGCTTTGCACAGCGCAGAGACGCCGGACCGACCTCTCTGAACGACGACTGACCCCTTGAGTGAGAACCGCTTCATGACCCCGACTCCGTCTCCCGACCTTTATCCGCCGCTCGTTCGCATCGTGGACGACGAAGAAAGCGTCCGCCGTTCGGCCTCCTTCACGCTTCGCGTAGCGGGCTTCAACGCCGTCACCTACGAGAGCGCGCGCGATTTTCTCGACCGCGACGACCTGCGTCACCCCGGCTGCGTGGTGCTCGACGTGCGCATGCCCGGCATGAGCGGCCTCGAACTCCAACAGGAGATGCTTCGCCGCGGGATCGATCTGCCGATTCTTTTTCTCACGGGACACGGAGACGTCGGAATGGCGGTCTCGGCCCTGAAGTTGGGCGCCGACGACTTCTGCGAAAAGCCGATCGAACCCGCGAAACTGCGCGAGGCGGTCAAGAAGATGACGGAGCGAAACATCGCCGAGCGCCGGCATGCGATTCGCGTCGAAGCCGTGCGGGAGAAGTACGAGAAACTCACCGACCGCGAGAAGGAGATTCTCAGGCGCGTGGCGCTCGATCAGATGAACAAGCAGATCGCGATCGACCTCGACATCCAAGAGCACACCGTCAAGATCCACCGCTCGAACGCCTGCAAAAAGCTTGAAGTGCGCTCGGCCCTGGAGATTCACCACTTCCTCGCCGAAATCGGCGTTTTGCCCTGAGGGCTTCTTTTCCCGGCCCTAGTACCTTGGTGCAATGCCGAAGGCGGTCGTATCGGCGACAATACTCTCCGACCCGAAACGGAAGCGTTCTCCGAAATTCTTTTTCGGAGGCGCCCGAAGACTTTTTTCCATGGAGAGAAGAATGCTCGAAGCCTATCTCAAGGACCTCGAAGAAGTTGTCAACATCGACTGCGGCTCCGCCACGGTCGAGGGTGTCACCAAGGTGGCCGAAATCATGAAGCGTCACTACGACGAACTCGGCTTTGCGACTGAACTCGTCGACCTCGGCCCGAAGGCGGGCAAGGGTCTTCGCGCCACGAACAAACCCGGCGCCGACCACTACGACATCATGTTCAACGCCCACCTCGACACGGTCTTCCCCGAAGGCACCGTCGCCGAACGTCCCTTCAAGATTGAAGGCGACCGCGTCACGGGTCCGGGCTGCGCCGACTGCAAGGCGGGCGTCATCGCCATTCTTCACGCGCTCAAGGCCGCCCGCAAGGAAGACCTTGACCGCCTCGCCATTCTCGTCTGCTACAACCCCGACGAAGAAGTGAGCTCGATCAGCTCGCGCGCCTGGCTCGTCGAACAGGCGAAGACCGCCAAGTACGCGATCGTCTGCGAACCGGGCCGCGCCAACGGCGGCTTCGTTCGCTCCCGCAAGGGCCGCACCGTCTGGGACATCGCCGTTCACGGCGTCTCCGCCCACGCCGGCAACGCCCCGCAGGACGGCCGCTCCGCCGTTCTCGCCGCCGCCCACCTCACGATCGCCCTGAGCGCTCTCCAGGACCTCGAAGGCCGAGGCACGAGCGTGACGGTCGGCGTCGTTCACGGCGGCACGGTCTGCAACACGGTGCCCGATCTCTGTACGCTCAAGATCGACACGCGCTTCAAGAGCGACGAAGACGGCGAATATCTGAAGAAGTCCATCCGCGAACTCGCTCAGAAGAACTGGGGCGACAGCATCACGGTCGAAGCCAAGATCGCTTCCGACTCGCCCGCCATGCCTTACACCGACCGCACGAAGGCGCTCGTCGACATCGTCAACGAAGCCGCCCGACGCGCCGGCTACGATGCGACCTGGGTGGACGCGGGCGGCGGCTCCGACGCCAACAAGATCGCGGCCTACACGATCGTCGTCGACGGCGTTGCGCCCGCGGGTTCGGGCTTCCACAGCGCGAAGGAAAACCTCCAGATCCCGACGATCGAAAACCGCGTCGAAACGCTCAAGAACGTTCTCGAACTTCTCTGATTTCTTCCAAGCAACCGAGTGGAGGGGAGCGCCGCTCCCTTCCTTTCGCACCGATGACGGCGCCCGCAACGAGCTTTACTTCGCAGGCGCCGGAGTCGGTGCGTTTTTTATGGAATCTCCATCGAGACTGTTTCCGTCCTGTCGGGAGGATGGATCGTTGTAACGGCGCAGCGTTTGACCGCATGCGTCGAAGTCTGTCGCGCTTTCTTGCGATCATGTACGGATTGAACGAAAAGGAGACTCTCATGCGCATCGAAAACATCCGGGTCCTGCGCGCCGACATCACGACGCTCGCCGTCGACGCCGTCGTCAATTCCGCCAACCGTTCTCTTCTGGGCGGAGGCGGCGTGGACCGCGCCGTTCACCGTGCGGCGGGGCGCGAGCTTCTCTGGGCCTGCGCCGATCTCGGCGGTTGCGAAGTCGGAAAGAGCAAAATCACCCCGGGCTTTCGTCTTCCCTCGAAGTACGTCATCCATACGGTCGCGCCCGCCTGGACGGGCGGACGGCGCGGAGAGGCGGATCTATTGGAAAGCGCCTACCGCTCGGCCCTGGATTTGGCGCTCGAACGGGATCTTAAGTCGATCGCCCTCTCGATGCTGAGCCGAGGCATCCACCGCTATCCCGCCGAAGCCGCGGCCGAGATCGCCTGGAACGTTGCGCTGTCTCACGTCTTTTCGGGAACGGTGATTTTCGTTCCGTATGCAGAGGAGGACGATCGGCTCTTTTCGATGATTTCCCAACGCCTGCGCGCTTCGCCCGTCCCGGCGGTTTGGGTCGGGAACGAGGCGATTCCCGTGACGGAAGATCTGGCGGCGAATCTACGGGCTCTTCCGCGCCCCGAAGAGCCCTTTGAAACGGCGGCCTGGATGACGGGGCCGGACGTTGTTTGGCGCCTTACCGTTGAGGGACTGCACCGGGTTCGTGGGTCAGTATTCAGAGGAATCGCCGGATGCTCAGCCGGCGATGTCGATGAGCGGATTCATCACGAGCGTGAGCGCAATCGAGAACATCACGATTGCGATGAAGAGGTCCAGGAGCTGCCATGAGCGGGGCTTTCGGAAGAAGGGCTGCAGACGCTTTGCGCCGTAGCCCAGAGCCGTAAACCACACGGTGCTCGCGCAGTAGGCGCCGAGCGCGAACACCCAGCGGTCTGCGCCGGCGAATTGCGTCGAGATGCTTCCGAGCATCACGACCGTGTCGAGGTAGACGTGCGGGTTCAGAAACGTGAAGGCAAGGCAGGCCGCCAAAACGCGTCCCGGCGTGACGACGTTCTCCCCGTCCTTTCCCGAGACGCCGAGCGCTTCGCCCCCTTTGCGGGCGCGGTTGATCGCGAGGCACCCGTAGTAGGCGAGAAACGCGGCGCCGCCCCAACGGAAGATTTCGAGCACCAAGGGGTGCGCCTTGACGGCCGCGCCCATTCCGGCGACGCCGAGCGTAATGCAGAGGACGTCTCCGAAAATGCAGGTGAGAACGACGAGTCCCACGTATTCGCGGCGCAGGCCCTGACGAAGAACGAAGGCGTTTTGCGCCCCGATGGCGATGATGAGCCCGGCGCCCGTGCCGAAACCCGCAAGTGCGGCGGAAATGTCCATGAGATGTCCTTTTTCCTGAGGGTAATGGATGGCGGTTTTTCGGAGAAATCTTAGCGGGCCGCGCCTCTGCAGTAAAATGAAAGTTCCTTCACGTAGTGAAGAATAACTGAAGACCGGAACAAGGGAAGAACGCCGTGGCACTGCTGCATCCGCAACTCGAAGCCTTTCTGGCCGTGATCGAAGAAGGAAGTTTCGATCGGGCGGCAAAACGTCTCTGCATCACGCCCTCGGCCTTGTCCCAAAGAATCAAGGGACTTGAAGACCGGCTCGGCGCCGTCCTCGTGAAGCGCAGCGTCCCGTCCGTCGCGACGCAGGCGGGAGAAAAGCTCCTTCGCCGCGCGCAGTCGATGCGTCTGCTCGAAGAGGAAACGCTCACGGACTTTCGTCCGGGCGAGGGCGACGAGACCGCGCGCCTCACGATCCTCGTCAACAACGATTCGCTTGCGACCTGGCTCCCGGAAGCGCTCGCCGACTTTGCGGCGGAGACCAAGGGAGAGTGCGTCTCGCTCGAACTTCTCACGGACGACCAGGATCATGCGCTCGAGAGCCTTCGAAACGGCACCGCGATCGCCGTGGTGACGTCGGAAGCGCACCCGGTTTCGGGCGCCCGCGCGACGCCCTTGGGCGCCATGCGCTACATTGCGGTGACGTCTCCCGCCCTGGCGGCGTCGCTCGGCTCGGTCGGATTCGAGACGTCGCTTCAGAGCGCCCCCGTGATTTTCTATGACCGAAAGGACACCCTGCAGGATCGCTTTCTCGCATCCTTTGGCATCGGACCCGAAGCCTTCACGGGCCTCGTTCACTACGCCCCGTCGCCCACGGCCATGATCGATCTCGCCGCGCGGGGGCTCGGATGGTGCATGGCGCCCGAATCGCTGGCCAAGCCTTGGATCGATCGGGGGCAAGTCGTCGCGCTCGCGCCGGAACACGCCATCGACGTGCCGCTCTACTGGCAGTCCTCGGCCATCCGTTCGGCGCTTCTCACGCGGCTTGGCGCCGTCATACGGAAAACGGCCGCGAAGAGACTGCGGCCGTTATCGGAATAAGGAGATGAAAAGAGTCTTCAGTCTTCCGGCGCTTCCTCTTCGCGGGTGTCGATGTAGCGCATCACTTCGCGCGCCCGCAGAACACCGATGTAGGGAACGGTGAGAACGAGCGCGGCGCGCAGTTCCTCTTCCGTATTTCCGAGGCGCAGATTCATTTCAACGAGTTCGTCCGTCGTGTCGGCGTCGGCTCCGAGGGCCGCGCCCACCACGAACCAGATGAGGCCTCGGAGCGGAAGAGACAACACGCCGCGGCTTGCGATGTCGCCGCAGGCAAATCCCTTTAGGGCCGCTTCGTTCAAAATCGTCACGGCCGGAGAGTCGGAAGGCTCGGCCGCGAGACCGAGATGACGAAGAATCTCTTCGCCCGCCTCCATGCGCGTTTCCTCCGTGACGCGCCCCGCATCGGGGAGGGGCAGGGGAAAGCCCGCGAGCGAAAGGGCGCCGTTCACTTCCCGCAGGGCCGCCTGCGCCTTCGGAAATCCGATCCAGGGGGCGATGTGATAGATCGTCTCCTTGATCGACTCGGGCGAGGCCCCCGTGCGAAGCGCCGCGCGCGCATGGGCCGCGATCGTCTCGCGCTCGCCGATCGTGGCGAGGACGGCGAGCGACACGAGGGCCTTTACGGCGTCCGGAAGATTCACCTTGTCCTGAATGTCCCCGAAGACAAAGCGGTCGCGAAGCTTCGCAAAGTCGGGATCGGTTTCGGCAAAGACGCGGTCCGTCCCGCCGAAGAGGGTGCGAAGTTTGAGTTTCGAGCGTTCGATGCGGTCGGTCAAGGGCGGTCTCCCTTCGTCATTTCGTTCAAGAAGCGTTCTTCGATTTCGGGCCAGTCGGCAAAGGTGAAGTCGGCCCGGGCGTCTAGTTCTTCGCGTTCGGCGTCGTTGTGGGGTTCGTCGATGATCCCCACGGCTGCGCCCGCGCGGTGCGCGGCGTCGAGCCCGATGAGCGAATCTTCGAGGACGAGCGTTTCCTCGGGGCCAACGCCGAAGCGCCGCATGAGCTGTTCGTGGCATTCGGGCGAAGGCTTGATCGCCTCCACGTCCTCGCGCGTCACGACGGCGTCGAAAAGTTCGTAGAGAATCCCTTCGGCGCGCATCCCTTCGTTTTCGCCCGAATAGATGTCGACGTTGCGGCGCTTCGTCGTCGTGGCGATTGCGGTGAGAATGCCGTGCTTACGCAGGGCCTTCACGAAGCTCACGGCGCCCTTTCGCCAGGCGACGCCCGAGACGAGCATTTCGCGCGCCACTTCGTAGCGCTGGGCATGAAGGTCTTCCTTCGTGACGTTGAGATGCCAGCGGTCGGCGATCGCGCCGCAGTAGAGAACGTAGGCGTCCTTTCGATCGGCCACTTCGCGGAGCACTTCCTTGCGGAAGGCCTCCATTTCCGCGGGATCGGGGGCCGTGCCGCTCGTGCGGCGGACGATTTCCACGTCCACGCGGTCCCACATGTCGAGCGAATCGATGAGGGTTCCGTCCAGGTCGAAAATGACGAGCTTCTTCTCTGCAAACATCTCTACTGCCGTCCAAAGGAAAGACATGAGCTTAGCAGAGGAGGGAGGGAAACGGACGCCTTCCCGGCGGAAATGTGGCGTTCTTGCGCATATTCGGGAAGCGGCCGTTGATTTTTCGGGCCGGCCGATCCTCTTCTCTCTCCAATCCTCCGCCGCTCTGCGATAATGCTCCTTCCTATCGAAACCAACAGTGGAGTTTCTCTTTGACGAACCACGACAAAGACTGGGTCCGCCGCGCACGGTCGATCCTGACGTCCTACTTTCAAGAAGGCGACTGCGAAGGGCTTTGCCAATTCTGGCTCGACTTCCCCGACTTTCCCTATACGGAGCAGGAGGTGGCCCACATCTTCGCCGCCGCGCAGATGAAGAACCATTCCGAGGTGGTGATCAACATCTGGGACCGTCTCGGACAGCCGCTCGAAGGCATGGTCACCGGCGTCGTTCTCTCCGTCGCGCAGCACCTCATCAACCTCGACCGCCACGACGACGCCGTCCGGTGTTGGGAACACGTCGTCAAATGCTACGAAGAGGCCGAATTCGACTTCGAACGGGCTTTCGGCGGCATCCACGAGGCCTTTGAATTCTTCCGCATCGGGCTCGACCTCCATTGGGACGAGGGGAAGGACGCGCTCGATCGTTGGGAACGTCTTCTCGAGAAGCTTCAGGCGACCCGTCACAACGTCGACCGTCTTCACTACGAACTCCTCCAGGGGCTTCGGGGCGACTTCGAGTCGATGTCGCTCTATTCGCCCGACTACCGCGAAAACGAATACGCCGCCCAGACGGAACTTCTCATGAAGTTCGTCCGCGGCTGCGAAGATCTCCCCGTTCACGAGATGGACGACTCGCCTGCTGAAGTGCTCGACGCCGAAGCCGTCTTCCTTCGGGAAAAGTGGCTATCGAGCGACCTCGAAGCGGCGGCGGACCGCGCCCTGAACATCGTCGCGAAGGAAAAGATTCCCGCGTCCGAGCCCTCGTGCGCGCTCGAGTACATGAACGTCATTTGGGAGCCGCCCGTCATTCGGAACGCTCCCGCCGTTCCCTCGCCGCTCGCCGAAACCGCGACCGAACGCGAAGTCCTCGCGGCGCTTTTCGCCTCCTGGGACGGCCAGACCTACCGCAATTTCTTCGAGATCTTCCGAAACGTGAAGTGGGAGGAGATTCCTCCTTACTGCGCCGCCATGGCGGGACTCGCCTGCGCCGTCGCGGTCGAGGAGGACGGACTCAAGAATCCCGAGACGGTGCGTCTCGCCCGCCTTTTCATCAAGCGGCTCCATCTCACGAAGAAGCGAGCCAAGGCCTACGCCGTCTACGGAAAGCTTGCCGACTGGTTCCTTCAGACCTTCATCGATCCCGCCGACATTGAAGAAGTGCTCGAAGCGCGCCGCATCGGCAGGGAGCTTCTCGAGGCTCTCCACGACGGCGAACTCGAGTACGCCGAGCTCACGGACCCCGTCGAAATTCTGCAGTCGATCTGGTCGACGAACTTCTTCCTTCACGCCGACTACGAACCCTTCCAATACCAAGAGGCGATCGATTTGCTCTTTGCGTGCCCCCACGGCATCTGCGCCGAAGAGTCGAACGTGCGCTACCGCGTCGCGCTCGTCGACCGTCTGATCCGCTCGAAGGAAGCGACCGATCAGGATGTCCGAGAGATCTGCGAAGAGGCGGCCGAAGCGATTGATGCGAGCGAGCTCTCGGACGAAGACAAGGACTACTTCTACCGCTGGTTCACGCGCCGTGCGCCAAGCTGCGGGCCCGACGACTTCACGATGGAGCTTCCCGACCAATTCATGATGCTCAATCGTCTCGAGGTCGACAGCATGGCCGTCCAGCAGCTTGCCCGCGCGAACGACATGGAAGTTCTCGACTGGCTTTCCGTGCGCACGGGCGTGCGCGCGGGGCTTCTGCGCCGTCGCGCCGACACGGGCGAGCGGTGGGTCGTCGTGGCGCACGGCTTTGCGACGAACCATCCGCAGTACAGTACCCGCTATCTTCTGCGGCTCGGCGAGACGGCCGACACCTTCGGGGCGTTTGCGACGCAAAAGTCCCTCGTCGCCGTCATCGAGAAGCTTGTGCTCCCGGAACTTCGAAGCGAATTCACCGCACCCGATCCGGTGCCGGGAGCCGTATATTCCCTGCGGCATTTTGCCGACGACGGGTTCGACAAATGGATTCCGGGCTATGACTACGCGGGTTACGTCTGCACCGTTCCGCGCGGATTCCAGCACCCCGCCGTCCTCTTCAGAGCGGGGCGGGACGAGCTTCTCGACGAAGAGGCGTACAACAAACTCTCCGAAGAGGAGCAGAGCCAGGTACTCGGTCGTGCGTATCTGGAAGTCATCCCGCTTCTTCCCAAAGAACTCGTCCGCTTCGAACGGGGCATTCGCGTTGAGGACTTCTTCGCGATGCACCCCGACAAGAACTTTGCCTTCTTCGCCAAGGAGGAAGAGAAGCCCGTGCCGCAACCTCCCGTCATGAGGCCGACCGCCAAGCGATCAACGAGCCTGCGGGCCGTTCGAAAGCCTACCAGGCCTTCCTGACGGGCGGCAACCCAGGGACTTCGGCCGGGCCTCGCGCCCGGCCTTTTTGCGACCGCGGAAGGCAAGACAAAGGGGGCGGGGCGGGAGAGTTGCATTTGAGAACCCGCACGGGAATGAAATGACGAGTTCTCCGGGCCCCACGCCGCCTACCCGGCTACTCCTTCGGCGAAACCGACGGATCCGATCGACCTATGTCCGTTGACGGATCCTAGCCTTTGCCCGGCTTTGGTATTCTCATTTCGTCCTTGAACCCCTTTCCGTGGAAGGAGCCTTTTCATGTCCGTCCGCCTCAAGAACCGCAGTCTTCTTTCGCTCGTGCACCATACGCCCGAGGAGGTCGACCATCTCGTCCGCCTTGCGGTCGAACTCAAGGAAGCCAAGCGCCTGGGCCAAGAAAGACAGTGCCTGCAGGGGAAAAACATCGCCCTCATTTTCGAAAAACCTTCCACGCGCACGCGAGCGGCCTTCAAAGTGGCGGCGCACGACCAAGGCGCGCATACGACGCTCTTCGATCCGCAGACGTCGCATTTCGGTCTCAAAGAGAGCGTCCGGGATTCCGCGCGCGTACTCGGACGGATGTTCGACGCGATCGAATACCGCGGAGCCTCGCAGAAGACGGTGGAGGAACTCGCCGCTTACGCGGGCGTTCCCGTTTTCAACGGCCTCACCGACGAGTGGCACCCGACCCAGATGCTCGCCGACCTCATGACGATGCGGGAGGCGAGCGGCAAGCCTTGGCGGGACATCCGCTTCGCGTACCTCGGCGACGCCCGCAACAACATGGGCCATTCCCTCCTGATGGCGGGCGCGAAGATGGGGATGGACGTGCGCATCGGCGCGCCGAAAAGCTGCCTCCCCCGGCGCGAAGTCGTCGATCTGGCCCTCGAGACGGCGAAGACCTCGGGCGCGAAGGTGACGGTCACGGAGGATCCTTTGGAGGCCGTGAAGGGATGCGACTTTCTTCACACGGACGTCTGGGTGTCCATGGGCGAACCCGTCGACGTCTGGAACGAGCGCATCCGGGCGCTTCTTCCTTATCAGGTGAACGCCGGGCTCGTCGCCGCGGCCGAAAATCCCGAGGTCCGGTTCATGCACTGCCTTCCCGCCTTTCACAACGTCGAGACGAAGGTCGCCCGGGCGATCGTCGAGCGTCATCCGAATCTCGTCGACGGCCTCGAGGTGACGGAAGAGGTCTTCGAGTCGCCTCGCTCGATCGTATTCGAGCAGGCGGAAAACCGCATGCACACCATCAAGGCCCTGCTCGTGGCGACGCTTGCCTGAGAAAACGACGGGGAAAGGGGACTTCGCCCCTGCGTCCGCAGATCGCCTCCGCGAGCGTGCATTCGTGGCGAATGCGCAACAATTTTCGGGGTTGCGTTCGGACGGTCGATTCTCGGTCGGTAGACCGCGGCAGGAGGGCGGGTTTCCGAAACGGACCGCAGTCCTGCCGCGAAGCGCCGGCGGATTCCGGCCGGTGACGAAATCCCGCGATGTCTCTGGGAATTCGGCCGTGCCATAATGATTCCTCCACTCGCCGCTATCCCGAGGAGCAGACCGTGAAGAAACAAAACAACAATTGGGTTCGTCATGCCCGTGCGATTCTGAACGAGTACATTCTGAACGGCGACTTTGAAGCCATATGTCGCTTTTGGCGTGATTTTCCCGATTTCCCCTACAACCAAAAGGAAGTCAACGTCATTTTCGCCGTTGCGAAGTTGGAATTCGATTCGTACGTGATCCTCGACATCTGGGACCGATTGGGGAGAAACCCTTCGGCGCTCAAACCGACGGCGCTCCTCTGCGTGGCGAGGCACCTGATCGTCATGGATCGCGAGGATGAGGCCCTTCTTTGCTGGAAGTTCTTTGCCGATCGCTACGAAAAACAGGGTTGCCGCTACGACAAGAACTTCGAAGAGCCGGAGGAGGCCGTCGAGTTTTTCCGACTCGGACTCGAGCTCGCGCAGGCGGAGGATGCGGACATGTTCCGTCGGTGTGCGCGCCTTCTCGACGGTTTCAAAGCCTCGGCAAACATTCGCGATCAGATCCGTTACCACGTTCTGATCGGCTTGAGCGGCGATTTCGTCGAAATCTCCCGCCGTCACCCCGACCGTCGCGAGAAGGAATGCACGGCGGAGGTGGAAACCTACGTGAATTTCATCCGCAGCTGCGAAGATCTTTCCGTTTCCGCACTCGACGACGCGCCCTTTGCCGTGCCCGACACCGAAGCGCTGTTCCTGCGTGAAAAATGGCTCTCGGGCGACGTCGACGGCGCCGTGGAGCGTGCGGTGCGCTTCATGTCGCCCTACAAGTGTCCCAACAAGGAACCCTCCAACGTTCTCGAATACCTGGACGTGATCTGGGTGCCGCCGGTCATCCGCAACCCGCCCGCCGTTTCCGAACCGCTCGCGAAGACGCCGAGCGAGCGCGAAGTGCTCACGGCGCTCCTTTCCTCGTGGGACGGGCAGACCTACCGCAATTTCCTTGAGACGTTCAAAAACGTCAAGTGGGAAGGGATTCCGCCCTATTGCTGCGCGATGGTCGCTTTGGCCGCGGTCGTGGCAGTGAGGGAGGACGGGCTCGGAAATCCCGAGACGGTCCGGACCGCCCGCCATTTCATCGACTGTCTGCGGCTCAATAGAAAGCGCGCGAAGGCGTACGCCGTCTACGGCAAACTCGCCGCCTGGTTCCTCGACAACTTCGTCGAGCCCGCCGACGTCGACGACGTGCTCGCAAAACGCGCCGCCGGCATGGCGCTTCTCAAGGAATTGAGCGACGGCGACCTGGCCGAAGCCGAAATCGCCGTGCCCGTGGAAATTCTGAATTCCTTCTGGTCGACGCTTCTCACGCTTCACTACGACTGCGAACCTTTCCGTTTCGAAGAGGCGAAGGAAGTCTTCTTCCTTTGTTCGCCCGATCTGCTCGATCGCGAATCCAACATCCGGCACCGCATCGTCCTCGCGGACAAGCTGATCCGCGCCAAGGAAGCGAAAGACAGCGACGTGCGCGAGATCTGCGAAACGCTCCTCGACGCGATCCAAGGGAGCAACATTCCGGACATTCAAATCGAATTCTTTGAAAACTGGCTCCCGCGCCGCGCACCGAGTTGCGATCCGGACGACTTCCATTTGGAACCCGAGGAACGCGAAGAGATCGACGAGGCACTCGAGGCCGACTGCCGGAACCTGGAACGGCTCGCACACTGGAACGAATGCGAAGTCGTCGACTGGTTCACGATCCGCGACGGGTTTCGGGCGGCACTGCTTCGCCGCAGGAACGATACGGGCGAACGCTGGGTCGCGACCGCTCACGGTTTTCCCACGCAGTCTCCGGTCTTCGGCGTGCGCTATCTGGTGCGCATCGGCGAAACGGTCGATTCCTTCCGAGACCTCACCTTGAAGAAGGCCGTCACGGCGCTCTTGAAGAAGCTCGTCCTTCCCGAAATCCGAAGCGACTTCAATCCGCCGGACCAGAAGCCCGTCTCACTCTTTTCGTTGGAACATTTCGCGGACGACGGGTTCGACAAATGGATCCAAGGCTACGATTACTCGGGTTACGTCGGCATTTGGCCGCGCGACTTCGAGCACGCCGCCGTTGTTTTCGACGGGGAGAAGGAATATCCCTTTACGGAGGAGGTCTTTGACGACCTCTCCGCCCGAGCGAATGAATGGTATGCGCGCGGACTTCTCGAGATCATTCCGCTCCTTCCCGAAGAAATCGAGCTCTTTGAGCGCGGCATCTCGCCCGAGGACTTCTTCGCCCTGCACCCGGACAAGAGGTTCGAAGCCTTTGCCGAAGAGCCCGTGAAACCCGCCGCAAGGAGGGCGGCTCCCGCGTCGGGCACGTCGGGCGCACGGTCGCCGAGCCTGCGGGCCGTCCGCAAGCCCGCGCGACGCTGAGGAGAACCGAGAAACCCCGTCGTGTGACCCCGGAGGGGTTTCGTCTCTTTGAGCGCAACCACCACGGTTTCGCCATGGGAAACATTGTCCGTTCCTCGGTGAATACCGCCGTCCGGAGTCCTTTTGCTCCATGCCGGGAGCCGACAATGGGGGTGTAGGGAAACACGCCGAAGAGAGAGGCGCGAACCTAGCACGGGCGTCGCCGAACGGGGGTCGGACGGAAGGCATCCGAAAGAGAACGGCGACGCTCGGGCGGGCACCCAAAGAGAAAGGGCGCCCGATACCGATCGAACGCCCCCTTGTCTTATTTAAGCCCCGTTCGGGGCTTTATCTTTTACGGGTTCAGAGCACGCCCTTGTCAAAGACCGCGCGCCATTCCGTAAAGGCGAAGAGCCCTTCCGGACCGCCTTCGCGGCCGAGACCGCTCGCCTTCATGCCGCCGAAGGGCGCCGTGATGTCGCGCGGACCGTCGTTGACGTAGACGTTCCCGGCGCGGATGCGCTTGGCCATGGCGACGGCTTCGTCCTTCTTGCCCCAGACCGCGGCGTTGAGGCCGTAGACCGTGTCGTTGGCGATCGCAGCCGCTTCGTCGAGCGTCTTGTAGGTGAGAACGCAGAGAACCGGGCCGAAGATTTCCTCGCGGGCGATCCGCATGTCGTTTTTCACGATCGTGAAGATCGCGGGTTCGATGAAGTACCCGGTCTCGGGCTCTTCGGGAGGAACGGCGCCCGCCAAGAGCGTCGCGCCTTCTTCGAGGCCGAGCTCAAGGTAGGAGCGGACCTTGCGGTACTGCGCAAGGGACGAGAGCGGGCCCACGGCCGTCTTCGCGTCCGTCGGATCACCGGTGCGGTAGTTCGGGATCTGACGAAGGAGTTCCTTCGTGATTCGGTCGAACTCGGCTTCCGGAACGAGGAGGCGCGAGAGCGCCGTGCAGGTCTGGCCCGCGTTGAGGAAGATCGAATCGAAGAGCTTCTTCACGGCGGGTTCGAGATTTTCGATACCCGGAAGAAACACGAAGGGCGACTTGCCGCCCAATTCCAGATGCGGACGCTTGAGCGAGGCGAGACCCTTTTGGCCCAGCATGGAGCCGACCGTCGTGGATCCCGTAAAGCTCACCATGTCGACGTCGGGATGCGTGGCGAGGCGGTCGCCGAGGCTTCGGCCGCGGCCCGAAACCAAGTTGAAGACGCCCGGCGGGAGGCCCGCCGCCTCGAAGGCTTCGGCAAGGAAGTAGGCTGTGAGCGGCGTGTGCTGGCTCGCCTTCAGAACGCAGGTGTTCCCCATCAGAAGGGCGGGCGGCACCTTTTGCACGACCTGACCCAGAGGATAGTTCCAAGGGGTGATGCAGGCGACGACGCCGACCGGTTCGCGCGTGCAGGTGGACTCGGGGAAGTCGTAGTGGTCGGGGAGCTTCTCGGCCAGGTCCGTAAAAGACACGATGCGGGCGATCGGGTAGTTCACGTGGAGGTTGCGCGTAAAGGTGACCGGAGCGCCGAGCTCCTTCACTTCCAATTCCGTGATTTCGTCGGCGCGGGCCTTCAGATAGTCGATCACGCGGCGCATGAGCGCGACGCGTTCGGCCATCGGAACCTTTTCCCAGGCGGGCTGCGCCGCCTTGGCGGCCGCGACGGCGCGGTCGACGTCTTCAATCGTGCCGTCGGGCACGGTTGCGAAGATTTCCCGCGTCGCGGGATTTTCGACTTCGATCTTGGCGTCGCCCGTCGACGGCGTCCACTTTCCGTTGATGAAGTGACAATCGAAACGATGGGTCATAAACATTCTCCTTTCGGTTCGAATCGCGCCGCTGGTGGTTCAGGCGGCGAAGGTCCTCACGCCCTCGGCAAAGCGCCGGAGGATTTCTTCGAGACGTTCGGGCTGCGTCGCGGGATTGAGGCGGATCCACGCGCGGCCGTTTCCGCGGAACTGGCTTCCGGGCGACACGACGAGTCCCGTCGTCTTGTGAATGTGTTCGACCAGCTTGTCAGCGTCGTCCGTCACGGCGGAGCAGTCGATCCAGACGAGGTAGGTCGCTTCGCGGTGCGTGACGTGGAGCTGCGGCAGTTCCTTATGCAGGAAGGAAACGACGCGCTCCTTGTTGCGCGCGAGCACTTCCCGGACCTCTTCGACCCAGGCTTCGCCCTTGCCGTAGGCAGCTTCGGTCGCTTCGATCGCGATGGCGCTCGGAAAGCCGACCTGGTCGCGGTCGAGGCCCAAGAAGACGCGGCCGCGCAAACCTTCGTTCGGAACGATGACAAACGACGTGTTGATGCCCGGAATGTTGAAGGTCTTTGAAGGAGAGACCGTCACGATCGCGTTTTGCGCACATTCTTCGTTCACGGAGGCGAAAGGCGTGTAGACCGATCCCGGATCCGTGAGGTCGCAGTGAATTTCGTCCGACACGACGGGAACGCCGTACTTGGCGGCGAGGCGACCGATTTCCGCAAGCTCTTCGCGCGTCCAGAGTTCGCCCGTCGGGTTGTGCGGATTGCAGAGAAGAAGCAGGGTGGTCGCGGGTTCTTTGAGGGCCGCTTCCAAGGCTTCCGGATCGAAGCGGTAGGCGCCGTTTTCAAAGTGAAGCGGCGCTTCGCGAACCACGCGGCCGTTCCATTCGACCGCGTGGAAGAAGCAGTGGTAGACCGGCGTCATCACGACGACGCCGTCGCCTGGCGCCGTGAGGCTCTTCACGATCGAATGGATCGCGGGCATCACGCCCGTCGCGAAGTGCATCCACTCGTGTTTCATCGTCCAGCCGTAGCGGCGGGACCACCAGGCGGAGACCGTGTCGAGGAGCGATTCGGGAATCCAGGAGTAGCCGAAGATCCCTTTGCCGACCTTTTCCATCACCGCTTCGGTAATGGCGGGCGCCGTCCGGAAGTCCATGTCGGCCACCCAGGCGGGCAGTTCTTTTTCCGGTCCCTTCCACTTCATCGAATTCGTGCCGCGGCGCTCGGTGAGCGTCGTGAAGTCGTATTGCATCGACAGCCTCCTTTCCTCTTGCATTCTGTGTTGGTGACGAGCCCCGAACATGGCCGCCCGTAATGGATTGAGTGTAGCGCCGCAAGACACTCTGCAGTTGCACGGTTATTCCTTTTCCAATCGCAAAAATTCGTAAAGTCGAGTCAACCAACCAACATCTGTCCCGCTTTCTTGCGCTACCCCTCGTTTCCGTGAGGTTGCCAGGGAGAGGCCCTTTTCCAACCGATCCGGGAAACCGCACAACCAATCCAAATCCGATCAGCGATAATTTCAAGCGGTAGAGACTAAATGGGAGTATCGTCTTCTACGCTATTCCTTTCAGGGAAAACGCCTGTTGCCAAGGACGGCTCAAAAGCCATAAAGTTGTCTCGTGGCCGTTGATCACGTTTCACATTCACACGCACCAAAAGGAGATACAGCCATGCGAATTTCCGCCCGCAATTGCCTCGAAGGCAAGATCGTCGCCATCAAGGAAGGTCCCGTCACCGCGGAAGTGACCATTGAAACGGCGGCCGGCGAGAAAATCGTTTCTTCGATCACGACGAATTCCGCCCAGAACCTCGGCCTGAAGGTTGGTGACAAGGCTTACGCCGTCATCAAGGCTTCGAGCGTGATGGTCGCCGTCGACTGATCCCGATTCCTTCCAAAAGCGAGGGGCACGAACCGAATGGGGTTCGTGCCCTTCGTCATTTTCGGGGGCGAGCATATCGATAAACGTTACCGATTCCAAAAATCGCCCCGAAGTCTCCGAACGATCGGCATAATTAAGGTTCCTTCTTGACCAGAGTCGGGGGCCGCCTCGACCTCCTCGTACATCACTTCGAAAAGTCCATGACCATTGTTGCGCAACAGTTCAACGTACGCTCCGAGAAGATTCTTTTCCTTGCCATGGCGATGCTCCGCTTCGCCGCGAAGTACCCGAGAAAGGTAGGGGACAACGGCATTCCCGTTCCCTGGCGCACCGGGTTCGCGCTCTTCGGGCCGCTCACCGTGGCGAAAACGATCCGCTCGCTTCGCGGCGTCTGGGCCTTGCCGTACGGTCTTAAGGACGATTCCCTGGAACTGAGCCTCTTTACGCGCCAGTACAAGCAGCCGGGCTTCTGGATTCCCGAAGACAAGCGGGAAGAGTTCGGCGAGATGGACGAGAAGGAAATCTATGAGTGGGAGCAGATTTCGCTCATGCCCAATCCGGAACTTCTTGCCGCCTGGGTCGGAAAGCTCCGTTCGGACGAGCTGACGCCGCTCGAGCTTTCGTTCTTCTTCGGAAACGAACGTAAGGTCTGGACCGCCTACGAACTTACGCGCGAAGAATTCGAAGGGAAGCTCTCCCGCAAGACGATGGAAGAGATCCACGAGCTCTGGATCGAGCGCAGCAGTTCCTATTACTGACGTCGAGTTCCTAATTCATCTGACTACGGGCCGCGATTCCCACGAGGGCGCGGCCTTTCTTTAGCCTACAAATGGAAAGATTCTGACGGGCGTTTGAAACACGAAAATCAATTGCAATGCAATTGATTCAAAGAGAAAGAAAAATCAAAGGGAAGGGCGGTTGTCTCGAAATGGAACGTGAAAGCTGCCTGAGTCACAAAGTCAGGTTCGATAAGACGCAGCCGTTGCCCAGGCCCAGGCCGATGCCGGACAGGACCTCAAGAAGTTCCGCCGCAGGGATGCTTCCAGAGGTTGTCCGTTGTAGCGCGGACAACACGGCAACCGGCGATGTGCGGCGGGACGACGTGGCGCGGTGGCCGAGACGGCGTACGAACGAGCATCGACGCAAACCAAGACATACAAACGGCGGGCTCATCCGGACGCTCGAAGCTGTTCAGGCCGGAACGTCGGAACATGGAACCGAAGCTCCAAAGGGTTCTTTGGGGTCGCTGAAGAAGTCCACACGTCTCGGTGGAGTGAAAACAAAAGGAAATCCGAACCGGGAAGAAAGGTTTCGGTCGAAAGAAACAGAGGTCGCGGCCAGATGAAGAAGACGCTAACGACGCAGAGCACGTTGGAGAACCGGAAGCCTCGAAGAACGAACCGATGAAGTCAAAGGAAGTGGGTTTCAGCACACGAACGGTCAAAGTTCCGGTTCAGAAGCCTTCAAACAAGTTGCGTCGGATCGGATTCCGAAATTCAAGCGCATTTTGCCTTTCAAACTCCATATTCTTCATAACTGCTATTATGTTGAATAGTTTTTGAAGTGTTTTCAGCAGGTTTTCCGTCCGTCGGCCTTCAGAAGCCTTCGAGCGTTAATCGGCTCTTGAGTGTCGCCGGCAACGGCCGCAGCACCACCGGCATCGTCGCCAAGCACTCGTGAAGCTTTCTTCTCTGCACCGACGGACGCCAATCGAACAGCAACGTTTCGAACGGTTTCCAGAGCGCCACCCAACCCAGTACCAGGAAGCCCTCGGAAATCGTATTCGTGAGCGTCGGATGTTCCGAGAAATCAGCAAAGACTCCGAAGATCTGGCAGACAAGCATGAATGCAAAACCCCACGCCAAGGCGCTCAAGGCCGCGCGCAAGGCGCGTTTCTCTTCGCGCTTGAGCCTTGCCAGGCGAACGTCCCCGTAGATGTCGATGACCTTGTTGAGTTTTTGCTCAAGCCCGGGTTGAATTTGTTCCATCGGCAGGTACACGACGATCCGCGCCTCTTCGCCCTTGGGCATCTGCTGCGCGACGTCCTCAAGGTACTCAAGCACCTCGGCGTTGAGCTTTCGGTACGGCAACGGCAACGGAATCGTCGTACCGTTCGCTTCCGAGACCGTCTCGAGAACAAGCGGAAGTTCCCAAATGCCGTCTGCACCTATCTTTGGCCGGTAGAAAGACATATAGATGTTCTCGCTCAAGTCGTTCTTCCGTTGCGACATCGTCACGCCCCGCTCAAAAACTTTAATAAGAAAACCCGTTATTAAAGATTTTGCGCTTTTTCTTTAATAACGACCGTCGGACATTTCCCGATCGAGGTCCTTCTACCATTCGCAAGACCGCCCTCTTCCGTGACGAATTCGTGACGTCAAAGTCACCGATGCGTGACGGAAAATCTCGTCCGTCAAAACTTATCATCCCTGCGGCAGTATGGTTGTAACTCGTTTTTGCGGTGTCACGCCTTCTTCACGATCCGCTTCCTAGACTCTTTTCGAATGAACTGAAAGAACCTGTCTTCGGAGCCGATCCTGATGTTTACGATCACACCCGCCGTCTTCGCCGGCCTTCCCGCTCACAAACCTCGGATCCTGATCGTCTCGCTTCGCGACCTCGGCGACGCGCTTCTGGCCGCTGCGCTGGGACCGGCCGTGCGCTTCCTTCGTCCCGACGCGGAGACGTGGCTTCTGACCTTTCGCCGCAACGCCTCCATCATCGGAGGCGTCCCGGGAATCGATGGCGTCATCACGGTCGAAGACAAACCGAATCTTCCCGACCTGCTCTCGGACCTGCGGTGCCTCTGGAACCGTTTCGAGTGGTCCGTCTGCACGCTTACGAGCGACCGCGCCTTCTATTACGGGTCCGCGGCCGGGCGAAAACAGGTAATGCACGAGACGCAGGATCGTTTGCGCCGGAATCTCATCTCCGACCTTATTCCTTTGGACGATTCCGCGCACCAACTCGATCGCATCGCCGCCCTGCTCGCTCCCATTGCCAGGGAAACCGGAAAGTCGTCCGTTCCGGAAGTTCATCCTTACGCGCCTTACAGCGCGTTGTCGGCTGAGGACTCGCAATGGTGCCGTGAAAGTCCCTTCGTCGTACTGCACATGTCCGGCAAGTACTCCGACAAGGACGTCGCCCGGGAAGTTTGGCGCGCGGTCGATAAATGCGTCGTCGCGGAAGGTTTTCGCATTGCCTTTACGGGCGGCGGTTCCGAAAAGGAAGAGGTGCAGATCAAGGACGCGACCTCGGAACAGCCGCCCGAATCCTGGAGAAACTTCTCCGGGAAACTTACCTTCGGCCGCACGGGCGCCCTTCTGCGTAAGGCGTCCTTATACGTGGGCGTCGACACGTTCGCGACGCACGTGGCGGCTGCCGTCGGACTCAAAACGATCGCTATCTTCGGCCCGGGGTCGATTTCCCGATGGGGCCCCGCGCCTTGTCGAGGGCATCGGCACTACAGCGACATCGCGGTGCTCCAGCGTTCGAAAGGCGTGACGATTCTGAAGAACCCCGCGCTGGCGGACTGCCGCCAATGCCGCCGCGGTCATCTCACCCGTTGCCCCCGATCGGCCGACACTTCGCTCGCCTTCTGTCTGCAGACCTTCCCGACGGATGTCGTGGTGAACGAAGTGCGCCGACAGCTCGCGTCCGAAACGTCTTGCCGCGCCCGAGAATCAATCGCCGCATGAGGACGCCGCCCTGCGAGTCTTGCAGGTGCATTTGAGATCCCGCTCGGGAACCCAAAAGACAAAAGCCGCGCCGTTCCTTCCATTCCTGACGGTCGCGCAACGAAGAAGGCGTTCGCTCTCCTTGGTCGAAACCTCCGAGAACGAACGCCTCCGGTGTCTCGGATGCAAAGCATTCCGAGGACCTCACCGTTCGTCATTTTCCCGCGTTTTCGCACGGGATGCAAATGATTGGCAATCGTCCTTCTCAATCGGTTTAATAGAACGTTTTCGTCGTGTTCAGGGTGCGTCAAAAACTGACGCACCCTGCCTCTATGATCTCCTTACAGACAAACAAGGAGATCAGAAAAATGGTTGCCTCCCGCAAGAATACCCGTCGAAACGACCCGTTCGAAGCGATCGTCGAAACGTGGATTGCCCGGCTGCTTCTTCGCGACAATTTGTGGCGCAAGATTCGAATGTGCGACTGCACGCCCTCCGACAGCATCATGGGCTCCTCCGTCGCCCATTCGCTCGCCATGGACGTCACGAACCTTTTCGTGGAGAACCGTGCGAAGCCCTTCCTCTCGGACGGAACTTTTGCTTCTATCAAGGAGTTCGGCAAGAAGGTCATGGATTGGGACGACACCGAGCTCAAGGACTGTCTCACGGACTTGGAGTGCGGCCGGGAATGGCTCCGGGACACCGACGGACTCAAGGAGGACGAAATCCCGCCGCTTGCGAAGGCGAAGCGCCGCAGCTTTCTGACTGCTCTGCGCAACGAACATCGATCCTACTTCGAGGACGGTCAGGCGCTCCTCAACAACGGCCGGCGCGGCGATCTGGGAACGTTTTGGGTTCAACAGCGCGGACGCGGCGTTCCCAAGGCGTTGCAGGGCGGACTCGAACGCCTCGAAAAACGTTTTGGTAAAACCTCGGCAACCCGCGTGCAGAAGGCGTTTCCGCCCTTTCTTCGCACGAATTTCTCCATCCTCGCCGACGCTTTCCATCTCACCCCGCTGATGGTGGAGACGATTGCCTTCCTGCTTCTGGCGGAACGTTCGGACCCTCTCGAAACGGCGCTCGGACTCAACCCAACCTGCTATATGACCTATTCCGCCGGGGTCGAAACGATCGCCTGCGTCCTTCACGCATCAAGCTCCGAAATCGAAGCGATTCTGGCGGACGACGGCCCGCTCGTTTCGTCGGGGCTGCTGCGCTACGCCGAGGAGAGCGACCGCTCCACCTTCGGCTTCATCGAATTCAGCGAGGGCATTCCCTGGAACCGTTTCCTCGAGCGCGAACTTTCGGAAGAGGTCATCTTTCGCGATCTCGTACGTCAGGCCCCGATGAGTTCCCTCACGACGGAGGACTACCGTCACCTTCCGCTCGTCCAAAGCACGCTCCTACCCTACCTGCGGACCGTGCTCGACGAGAAGCGCCAAGGGGTCAACATCCTCCTCTACGGTCCTCCGGGGACCGGGAAGACCGAACTCTCGCGCCTCGTCGCGGAAGAACTCGACGCCCGACTCTATGAGATCGAAACCGATTCGGACCGTGCGCGTCTCGAGTGTTGGCGCGCAGCCTCCGTCTACCTGCGGCGCGGCGAGCGCACGCTCCTCGCGCTCGACGAAGCGGAAGACGCCTTTTCGGAACGTGTGGCTACGCGCAAGGGAAAGTCGAACCACTACGTCTCGGTTGCACATGGCAACCGCAAGGGGCGTCTGCATCACTGGCTCGAATCCTGTCCGGTGCCGACCTTCTGGATCACGAACTCGATCGAGGAGATCGATCCGGCCACCGTGCGCCGCTTTGACATCGTGCTCGAAATGAACGGTCCCGACCAGGAAGGCCGCCGCCGCTTCATTCAGGACATGACGGCGCTGCGTCTGACGGACGAAGCGGAAGAACGTCTCGTACAGACGCCGGCGCTCATGCCTGGCGTTCTCGCACGCGTGACGCGCGTCGTCGATACGCTGGGCCCTGCGGGCGGAAAGCCTTCCGACGAGATGGTTCTGTCTCTAGTTTCAGAGACGCTCCGTGCGCAGCGCTACGGCGACGTCGCATCGGGAATCGGGATCCTGCCGGAAGTCTACGATCCGAACCTCATCACGTCCGAAATTCATCCCGACGAACTCGTAGCGGGCATCCAACGTTCGGGGTCCGCTCGCCTTTGCCTCTACGGTCCTCCGGGGACCGGGAAGACCGCCTTTGCGCTCTGGGTTGTCCGTGAACTCGGTCGCCCGCTCCTTCGCCGCACCTACGCGGAGCTTGCGAGCTGCTGGGTGGGCGAAACGGAACAGAATATCGCAAAAGCCTTCCGTCAGGCGGAACGCGACAAAGCCGTCTTGCTCATCGACGAAGCGGACTCCTTCTTCCGCTCGCGTGAAATGAGCGTCCGATCGTGGGAGACGACGCAGGTGAACGAAATGCTTGCGCGCCTTGAGAACTTCAACGGCGTCTTCTTTGCGACGACGAACCTTATGCGCGACTTCGATGAGGCGGCTATGCGCCGCTTCGACTGGAAGGTCCCCTTCGGATTCCTTCGTCCCGAGGCTCGTCTCGCGCTTGCGAAGCGCTATGTAGAAAGCTACAAGCTTCCGTGGACGGAGAGCGCCGAGGCGCTTCTGACGAAGCTCGACAAATTGACGCCGGGCGACTACTCGGCCGTCGCGCGCCAGGTACGCTTCCGTCCGCTTCGAGACGCAGACGACTGGGTTGCTCGTCTCAAAGCCGAGGAAGACGCGAAGACGGTGAACGGTCCCAAGAACACGATCGGCTTTGCGTGATCATCGGTCTCGCTGCAAGCCCATGGCATCCCCTTCCGACGAAACGGGAAGGGGATCAACCGTCGGCTACGGGCGAGACCGTTTGGGTTTCCTGAATCTCCTTCTCGAACTCCAAGCCAGGGAGGACGGGTTCGATCAGCCTTCTCGAGACGCGGAGCAGCGGCCGTTTTGCTTTTCCCAAGATCGGTACCGTTTCTTCGGGAAGTGTGAAAAGCGTCCCCTGCTCCGCCGCTTTCTCGGAAGGTTCGACATCATGTACGGCCACGGTGGCGCCCACCGCCGGCGCCGAATGCTCGGGCGCCGCCACGGTTTTCTTCTCCTCCGTCGGACGTTCTGGCAAAACGAAGGGAAAGTCTTTGAGGGGCGAAAGGTCGTACCAGGCAGAACGCAGCCGGTAGTACTGACCGGACACCTCGTACAGATCGGAATTTCGCCCGAAGAATTGCGTGTACCTTTTCACGCCGATCCATTTGTTCTCAAAGGAGCCGATGCGCCGAGTGACGTAGAGTCCGACCGCCCGAATGGGCGTCCAGCCCCGGATCCGCCAGTGGGCCCACAACTCGCCCAGAACCTCGTGATACGCAAGCTTTCGAATGCTTGCGGAACCCGTTGAGAGAGCCAGAAAGTCAATAGAGTCCTTGGCATTCAGGCGCCGGGCGATTTCATCCGTGTGCTCGCGGCACCAGGCAACGGAAGGCTCGTCAGTCGGCGGGACCGGCGTGAAGGTCGATCGGTCCTCAATGACCATCCGGACGTACCGCACCGGTTCGGCGCACGCGATCTTGGGCTGATTCTCGTCGAGACGATGGTATTGCGTGCAAGCAGCCGCAAGGGAAGCCGCTGCGGCCCGGCCCGCACCGATCACGACGAAACCCAGTTCCCGAAGCCGCACGGCAAGCGGCGTGAAATCGCTGTCGGCCGTGATCAGAACGAATCCTTCCACGTTGCGGGCGAAAGCGAGTTCCATCGCGTCGATCACGAGCGCGATGTCGGTCGCGTTCTTGCCGGTGACGTAGTCGTGCTGCTGACGGGCACTGAAGCCGGTACGGCGACAAAAGTCCGACCACGCTCCGAAGGCGGGTTTGGACCAGTTTCCGAAAACCCGCCCCATGGTCACGTTTCCGTAGGCGGGAAGCTTCTTGAGGAAGTTTTCGACGGGCGCGGGCGCCTGATTGTCGCCGTCGATCAGAACGGCGAGACGAAGACGCTGAAAGGGCGCTCCCCGAAGCCCGCAGGCCGAAAAGGCATTCTCTTCGGGAAAGCGCACCGACGGCGCCAACACGTCTAAGACCACAGGGAAATTCGTCTCCACTTTTTCCGTCCCGTTCATACACTCCTCCGTCAGTTTCCGGGCACAACAACAAAACATCCTAGCGAAGTTATGCGACGGAATCGGTCGCACGCAAACACGCCTTCGTCCTTTCCTCTGGGCACTCGCCCTTCGCACTTGAAAAACCCTGAAACGTCCCCATATTCCTTCTTGTCATAGAAAGGACGAAGTTCTCGTCCGAAGAGGAGTATCAAACGAAAATGGCTGCCGAAGTCCATGGTTTTCAGACGGAAGTTTCGAAACTTCTGAAGCTTTTGGCCAATTCTCTTTATTCCAACAAGGAAGTGTTCCTGCGCGAGCTCGTCTCGAACGCTTCCGACGCGATCGACAAGCTGCGCTTTCTCGCCCTTACGAATCCGGACCTGACGAAGGACGATCCGGTCCTCCAAATCCGCGTGAAGGCCGACAAAGAAGCGGGGACGCTCACGGTGTCGGACAACGGCATCGGCATGACGCTTGAAGAGGCGAACCAGCACCTCGGCACGATCGCGAAGTCCGGCACCGAAGAGTTCCTCTCGAAGCTCTCGGGCGACGCCGCCAAGGACAGTCAGTTGATCGGTCAGTTCGGCGTGGGCTTTTACTCGGCCTTCGTCGTGGCCGACCGCGTCACGGTCGTGAGCCGCAGCGCGACGGCGGGCGCCGGCGAAGCCGTCCGCTGGACGTCCGACGGCAACGGCACCTTTGAGTCCGAACCCGCCCACCGCGACGCGCGCGGCACCGACGTGATCCTGCACCTTAAGGACGAAGACAAGTCCTTCCTTGACGAGTGGACTCTTCGCAGCACGATCACGAAGTATTCCGACCACATCGCAACGCCGGTTTATCTCTGGACGAAGGCGCCCGAACCCGCCGACAAAAAGGAGGACGAAGTCGTCCCCGAAGGCGAATGGTCGCAGGTGAACGACGCCAAGGCCCTCTGGACGTTGGCCCCGAAGGACGTGACGGAAGAACAGTACAAGGCCTTCTACAAGCACCTTGCCCACGACTACTCGGATCCGCTCGCCTGGGCCCACAACCGCGTGGAAGGCGACCTCGAATACACGTCGCTTCTCTACCTCCCCTCGGAAGCGCCGTGGGATCTTTACAGCCGCGACCATCAGCAGGGTTTGAAGCTCTTCGTGCAGCGTGTCTTCATCATGGAAAAGGCGGACGCCTTCCTTCCGAACTACCTGCGCTTCGTTCGCGGTCTGATCGATACGAACGACCTGCCGCTCAACGTCTCGCGTGAACTTCTGCAGGAAAGCCGCGTCGTCTCGAAGTTGAAGCGTGCCGTGACGAAGCGTTCTCTCGACATGATCGAAAAACTCGCGGAAGACGGCGAAAAGTACCGCACCTTCTGGACGCAGTTCGGCCGCGTTCTGAAGGAAGGCGTCGTCGAAGACGCCTCGAACCGCGAAAAGATCGTGAAGCTTCTTCGTTTTGCCACGACGAAGGAACTCGGCACCGCCGAGGAGCCGGGGCTCGTCTCGCTTGCCGACTACGTCAAGCGCATGCCCGAAGGTCAGAAGAAGATCTACTACCTGATCGCCGGCAACCGCGACGGCGCGGTCAACTCGCCCTACCTTGAAGCTCTGAAGAAGAAGGACGTCGAAGTCATTCTCCTTTGGGACCGCATCGACGAGTGGATGATGTCGGAACTGCGCGAATTCGAGGGCCACGGCTTCGTGAGCGCGACCGCCGCCGACCTCGAACTCGGCGACCTCGCCGACAAGGAAGAGGAAAAGGCCAAGGAAGAAGCCGCCAAGGAAGCGGCCGACGACGTGGCTCGCCTCAAGAAGGTCCTCGGCGACAAAGTGAAGGACGTGCGCGTTTCGAACCGTTTGGTCGACAGCCCCTCCTGCGTCGTTGGCGATGCCGACCAGATGATGACGCCGCAGATGCGCCGCATGCTGGAGGCCGCCGGCCACGCTCTGCCTGAAGACAGCTACACGCTCGAAATCAATCCGCAGCATCCGCTCATCAAGCGGGCCTTTGCGGAAAAGGACGAAGCCCGCTTCGCCTCCTGGGCCGAAGTGATCTTCGACCAGGCGCTCCTTGCCGACCAGGGCACCCTGAAGGACCCGGCCGGGTTCGTGAAGCGCCTCAATGCGCTCCTCGTCGGCTGATCCTCCGAATCGCCCTCATCGAAAGCCCGGTCCCCGAAGGCCGGGCTTTCGCGTCTCTACGCAAATCGCCCTATTCCGAAAAGGAACGACACGTGCTAACTTATCTGCCATGATGACGAACACGATCACACGCCCCGTTTGCGGTTATTACTATTACCCTCTCTTCCAATAGAGCGGGTTGGACGCGTTCGTCCCCAAAGATTCGAAACCGACCCGCGACTTGAGCGGGTTTTTCAGTTTTTGGGATCTGCGAAAAGTCGCGCAAGTCCTTCGATTCCCAATCCGGCCTCCTTCGGGAAGCCTCCATCGACCAGGAACCAGATCATGACGCACGACTTTCCTTCCTCTCTTTCTTCCTTCGCCTTTACGCGCCGCCGCTTTGCCGCTCTCTGCTGCGCCGCGCTCGTTACGGGCCTCACCGCAGGCTGCGACAAGCAAGCGACCCCCGCCGCTTCGAGCGCCTCCGGCGCCGCTGACAAAATTCCCGTGGGGATTTGCGAACTCGTCGAACACGAAGCGCTCGACTTGTCCGTGAAGGGCTTTCTCGACGAACTCGCCGCCCGCGGCTTCAAGGACGGCGAGAAAATCGCTGTCGACCGTCAAAACGCCCAGGGCGATCAGGCGACGCTGCAGAACATCGGCGCGCGCTTCCTCTCCGAAAAGGCGCAACTCATTTTCGCCGTCTCCACGCCCGCCACGCAGGCGATGGCGCGGGCGACCCGCGACATTCCGATCGTCGCGACGGCCGTGACGAGCTTTGAAGCGGCCAAGGTCGTGAAGACGAACGAGAAGCCCGGCACCAACGTCACGGGCGTCTCCAACATCGGCCCGATCGCGCGGCAGCTCGACCTTTTCCTCGCGCTTACCGGCAACGCCAAGACCGTGGGCGTCCTCTTCAACGCGGGCGAAGTGAATTCGGCCTTCCAGGTGGAAATCTTCAAAAAGGCCGCGGCCGCCAAGGGCGTGCAGGTCTTGGAAGCGACGGTCTCGTCCGTGAACGACATTCAGCAGGCGGTGACGAGCCTTTCGGGCAAGGTGGCGGGTCTCTGGTTCCCGACCGACAACGTTTTGGCGGCGGGCACGTCCATCCTCGCCAAGGCGGCCAAGGACGCCAAGATCCCGACGATTCCGGGCGACGAAGCCCTGATCCGCGGCGGCTGTCTGGCGACGATCGCCGTTGACTACTACACCCTCGGGCGCATGTCGGGCACGATGGCGGCCGACATTCTCGAAGGGAAATCGAAGCCCGCCGACATGGCGATTCAGACGCAGGACGCGCAAAAGCCCCTCATCAACCTCGCCACCGCCAAGGCGATCGGACTGAAGATTCCAGAGGATATCCTCAAGAACGCCGCCGTCATCGAGAAGTGACGAAAGAAGAAAAGGACGTGCAAAGGACGGACCGCGTCTTCGCGTACGGTCCGCCTCGAAGAATGAAATTGCGCTCAGGACACGGCAGGTCCGATGAGACGGGCCTGCCGGTCTCGTTGACGCGGAGACGGCATGCGACGCTCCGGAATCGAGCCGGATTCAAAAGACGAAGAACGCCGCCCGCGTCCCCGTCGTCGACTTTGTTATTTTCAATCTCTCCGATAAAAAGGCGGATGACGTCCTTTCCACCGAATCGCCCGTCTTTGCGGTAGTCTATCGATACGCTACAGATAAGAATCCTTCTCAATAAATTTCCCGCATGCTCGATTCGCTTTTTCTCGACACTCTCTCGCACGCCTCTCCCGTCGCCGCGGCGGCGGGCGCCACGGGCTTCACCTTCTTCATGACGGCCGTGGGGGCGGCGGTCGTGCTCCTTCCCGGACGCGTGCACAACGCCTTCATGCAGACCGTCTCGCTCGGGTTTGCCGCGGGCGTGATGGTGGCCGCGTCCGTCTGGTCGCTCCTCATCCCGGCGATGGACATGGTGGAGGCGCGCGGCGACTCTCCTCTCTTACCCGCCGTCGGCGGCTTTCTCATGGGCGTTCTCTTCATCTTTTCGCTCGACCGGCTGCTTCCGCACCTGCACCCGGGCGCCAAGGAGTCGGAAGGCCCGAAGACGAAACTGGCGCGCTCGACGCTTCTCTTTCTCGCCGTTACGCTTCACAACATCCCCGAAGGCATGTCCGTGGGGCTTTCGATCGGCATGGCCGCGGACGATCCGTCGCTTCTGGCGGGCGCCCTTGCATTGGCGCTCGGCATGGGCATTCAGAACATTCCGGAAGGCGCGGCCGTCGCCTTGCCCCTGATGCAGGACGGCATGCCCCGCTGGAAGGCCTTCCTTGCGGGATCCGTTTCCGGGCTCGCCGAACTCGTATTCGGTGTGCTCGCCGTGCTGCTCGTCGGCACGACCGGAGCGCTTCTGCCGTGGTTCCTAGCCTTTGCGGCGGGGGCCATGATCTACGTGGTCGTCGAGGAACTGATTCCGTCGGCGCATCTCACCGAACACTCCGACGCGGGGACGCTCTCGGTCGTCGCGGGGTTCGTCCTCATGATGGCCCTCGACGTCGGTCTCGGGTGAGTGTCATCCTACCTCCGATAGGATTCATGCCCGTACGATCGTTCTTCATTCGAACTCTTTCCGATCGGTCGAAGCTTTTTTAGGCTCTTTGTTTCTCCACTGATCTTTGCTCTGAGCGCGTCCACATCGCCGTTGAGTGCATCATTGACGCTACCCGTGGTCGTTAGAGACAAATCTTGGATCTGGTTGTTGACGACTTCGAAGTCCGTCGTATCCAGAGCAAGCGTAGCTTCCGTACCGTCCAACGTTTCAATGTAGGAGGTGTCACCAAGACCAAGCGTCGCCTTCGTCAAAGTGAGCGAACCATTGCTGACGATGCCGCTGTTGAGAGTCGTCGTTCCGTCGGCAACCGTCAGTTTGCCTTCGTTCTGGATGTCGTTCGCTTCGCCGTTGGCGGTGTTGTCGAAGAAATTGTTGTCGCCCGTGTGGGCGTGCGCTACAGTTTCTGATAGTCAATCGGAAGTACTATTTCTTGCTAGAGGGCAGGTAGTCGAACCATTATCACCTCTCTGTGAGAAATGACTCGGCCCGGTGTTCCCGCACCGGGCCTTGTCGTATTCGCAATCGGCATTTCTGCCGGTCGCGGGCCTACAGGCCGAAGTCCCCATACAGGAACCTTGCGACTGCAAAATTCGTTGGAAACCGAGTACCGGGGTTCTCCGAGATGATGGTGCAGGTTGGACGCCGCCGACGTTCTTTCTCGCGCACCGGTGTTCTGCGTCAGGCGAAACGGTACCTCCTGTGAGGCAACATAGAGGAGCCCCCGAGTCTTTTTGATATGGAAAACCAGAAATGCCGAGAGCCCCGTCCGATTATGCACTCTTTCAAAGATTCCAGGCGTTCGCGATCAAGAAAGGCAGGCTGAGAGGGGTTATGGCGATGGCTCATCTGTTGGCGCGAATCATCTTCTCGATCCTCAAAAGTCGCACTCCGTACCGCGAAGTCTCTTCAACGACGCTGAGAGACGTCAACGTCAAGAAGGTGACCGCTGCGATGACGACTGCGATCAGAACGGCCGGATTGACGCTCCGCGACGGCCTGCTTGTGGTTGAAAAGACCGGAGAAATTCTAGTAGCCGTAGAAGATTGTGCCAGAGCCTAAAACATAGGCCTCTGAGCTAAATTCCTATACGTCAGGTCGTGCTTGAAGCTGCGAGTTTCAAGGCACTTCGTCCCTTTGCATCCGTTCCCCGGCCAGGACGCGCCTTCGACGCCCGACTTTCATGAAAAAAAGCGCAGGCGATCTGGGGGGACAAGGAAAACTGATCAGTGACCAAGATCCCCGCGAAGCCTACGAGCTGATCACGGAAGCTGTGAACAACGGCGCTTCGTTGCCGTAGGCATGTCGGTGCCTTGGGTTGACCGACCGTACCTTCCGCAACTGGCGCAAGCAGATTACTGAGGGCAAGGAACTCAAGGACGGTCGGCAGGATCGCTCCAACTTCAAGCCGCGCAACGCTTTGTCCGAGGAAGAGCGAAAGACTTTGATCGAGCGTTTGACGCGCCCCGACGTTGTCGACTTGAGTTACGCGCAAGCCTTCTGGACCCTGCTCGACAAGGGCGAGTACTACGGTTCTCTCTCGACAATCTACCGCGTGATGAAAGACGCGGGACTCAATGCGCGACGCGACGGCACACGCCAGGGCGTAAAGCGTCACAAGCCGACCAGCTTCGAAGCAACAGGCCCCAATCAGGTGTGGACGTGGGATATCACCTATCTCCGGGACGCACGTTACAAAGGGAAGTTCTTCTACGCCTATGCCATCGTGGACGTCTTCAGCCGCCTTGCCGTGCACGCCAAGGTCTACGACGCGGACAACGCTGAATACGCCAGGACGTTTTTGAACGAGGCCTTCCACAAGTACGGTATACGACCGCGCTCGTTGGTCGTTCACTCCGACAACGGAGCCTCCATGAAGGCCAATGAAACGAAGGCATTACTCGAGGAATGGGGCTTCATCAGCTCCCACAGTCGGCCACGTGTCAGCAACGACAATACTTACTCGGAGTCGTTCTTTCGATCGCTGAAGTAAACTGGGCGCTACCCTCGCAAGGGATTTGAATCAATTGAGGTTGCTCAGCAGTGTCTCGAAGGTTACCTGTCGCGTTACAACGAACAGAGCTATCACAGCGGCGTCAACTGGGTCACTCCCAAGAGCCGCTTCGACGGGACCGATGAAGCCGTCTTGAAGGCTCGTAAGCAGGTGCTTGAACGAGCACGTGAGCGTCACCCTGATCGCTGGATCAGGGGCCGCGTATGGGACTGCACGCCCTCCGGAAGCCAGTGGCTGAACCCGGACAAGCCCGACGCGCCCGAGACTGAATAGGGAGGGCCCTGCGCGCACGCAGAGCCCTCCCTATTCATGTTTTGAAAATATCCTGGGGTAGCGAAGCGTAGGGGCAAAGCCCCTGTACGAAGTTTTAATGGCTCAGAACAGTTGAACATTTTCGGAAAGATCGCTTGACAAATACCGCTACCGTTCAGGGGAACTTTCGACGCTTTTCAGCCCCTAGTCAGGAGCCCTTAAACAAAACTGCTTACCCGATCGCTCAAAGATGGGGGTTTTGAAGAGCTTCCTAAAGAACGGTCACTTTCATTCTCGAGGAGGGAGACAGTGTTAATTATGGAGTTAGCAGAGAGTGCGGTGAAAAAAGAGATCCCGTAAAGACAACGGGATCTCTAAAAAAAGACTCTGCCAGAGAGGAAAATCAGACTCAGTTTGAAGCTCAGAACTTATGGGTCATACCGAGAGCAGCCATGTAGCGAGACGCGGTGGCTTCAACCTTATCGGTGTTGGTAAACATACCGTCACCGTGGGCCCAGGAGCCGAGCAGATAAACGTAGGTACGCTTGCTCAGGTCATAACGATACTTGCTCGCAACAACCCAGCGCGTGCCTGAAGTTTCCTTGTCGGCGGCGTGCGAGCCGTTCCATTTCGCATGAACCACCATGACCTTGGATCCAAGGCTACCGCCGAGGAACGGATGCTTGATGCCGAGCATGAATGCATCGGCGTCAAGAGCGGAGCCGCTGTTCTTCACGTCGGCTGTCGAGAACATGTCGGAGGCCTTGTAGACGGACTTGCCGCCGCCGATCTGACGATTGTCCCAGACGCGCTGGTAGGCAGCATAGATGCGCGTGGAACCCCAGACCTGTTTGCTCGCCGTAAAGAGGAGGTTGTGCCCCTTCTTTGAATCCGCGCTGGAAGTCGTCGTTGCGTTGCCGTAATCGGTCATGGTGTATATCGTGCCCATGGTCAGGTCGCCGTTCTTATAGCGAAGAGCGAGCTGATAGAGATGATCTTCGTCGGCCCAGTCATTCTTTTCCGCCCCGTTCGAATAGAGAGCAAGGAACGTCAGATTGGGATTGATGTCACCTTGATAGACGATCGCGTTGCTGGCCTGACCGGTTGTCGTGAAAGCGCCGCTCATAGCCGCATCATGCCAGTTGGTGCCGCATGGATTGATGCTCATCTTACCGATCTGACCGTAGGTACCGATACCCGTGAAGAACGTCCCGAGGCGGCCGAAAGTCACTTCTCCCCAACTGCCGCCGATGGTCAGCGACGATTCGCGGTTGAAGATGGATCCGTTCACGGCTAACCTAGATTTTTCATCCCCTGGTTACAGCAAGGGGGTGCAGAGCCAACATGG
>ERZ791680.314-NODE-314-length-56729-cov-12.638335_pt1 | contig 56729 bp, 100 predicted proteins | sample MGYA00510051_ERZ791680 | MGnify/ENA primary metagenome ERZ791680 (study PRJEB30046, sample SAMN00715238) | human gut metagenome | study: EMG produced TPA metagenomics assembly of the A metagenome-wide association study of gut microbiota in type 2...
ACCCATTGGCGGCTACCGCCGTATCTCTTTTCGGGCTTTCGCCCGATAGCTAATAGAGGTCAGCAATAGTCGTAGCCAATAGTCGTAGTTTCTCCCGAAAAATAGTCGTGGGATAGTCGTAAAGTCGTCAGATGACCACTCTTTGAAAGTCCTATATATCGTATAGTAACGGACAGTCCGCTCATAGTCGCAGAGTAATAGTCGTAGCATTTTCTTGCGAACCACCGTCAAATAGTCGTGTATTTTTTGTGTGAAATAGTCGTTCTCCTTTTAGAGAAAGAGAGGTGCGATAGTCGCTAAGTCATCCGACCACCCAAAAATCAATATATGTCAAGACACCCGTCAATTTTATTATCGCCTAGCCATACCAAATTCGTATGCCAACCGTACTTATTATAATATACGCTTATATATCCTAGTAACTATCTAGGGATTATTCTGCTAAAATAGTCGCACCATCCGATTCGGTCTGTTCCTGCTCGATTTAATTCCCAGTAATACACTATGGTATCTTGCTTAACCCATAGTATTCTACTAGGAATAGTCTTCGCAACATTTCTACATATTCAACCGACAACAAAATAAAGTCAATTCTCCATGTGAAATAGTCGTAAACCATCCACCAGTCCGAACCTCACGCCAGCTCTCTCCTACGGTCTGCTCTGCTGGCTAACGGTGTAGCTTTGGAGATAGAGGGTTATAGGGGGAAAGAACCTTTACAGGCGATTGAACTCTGGTTCACTGTACTGTTGCTTCTCTTGCTCTCTGTCAATCCACATATCAGCAAAGGCCTTCCAGTTTGTTATAGGTTTTCCGGTTTTGGTCATCCACCCTGTTCCATCATAGTAGTTCATGAACCTGCTGGCAAGCCTGTTCTCACATCCAGCATCCAAAAAATACTCGCTCACATCCTCGAAGTCCGGCGTGCTGGCGTTCCCATCGGGCGGGTCGCCCGCTTTCTTAATAACTTTTTTTCTTTTCTTTTCTTCTATATTAAGGAGGTGAACGATTGTTCCCCTCACAGGTGAAGTATCGTTCCCCTCAGAGGTGAATGATTGTTCACCTCCCTTTTCGCTCTTTGACGATTCTTTCGGCACTTTGACGTATATTTTATCGGGCTTGTTCTTCCCTTCACGCTTGCGCTCAATCAACCCGGCTTCTTCCAGCTCTTTCAAAGACTTCTTGACCCATCGTTCTGTGAATCCAGTATCGGTAGCAAGGTCTTTGATGGGATACACGATGTATACTCGCCCTAGTTGGTCAGCAAACTTTCCGCTTCTGCTTGCCCTCTGTGACGACCTTGCACGATTGAACAGGTAAATGTAAACAATTTTCTCTGTTGGACTAACGCCAATAGTCGAGAGGAATCGAGGGTAGACCATGTACCCATTGACCTTTGTATCGGCTGTCATGTACTGCATTTTTCCCTCCTGCAACAGTCGTAGATATCTACAATGCACTCACGGCCCCGTAGAGCCGTGCAATAGCTGTTTTCTGTGTTTAGTCGATAAACGCGTTCCATCTAATGCTAAAAGCGTTTGTGGGGCTTCTGTGCGCGTATATGCAAAAGGCTGCCATTGCTGACAGCCCTTGCGTTATTTCTGGACGATGTTCAGTTCGTCAAAAGGCTTCCGCTCTTTTTCCGTTTCGTTTCGTCCTTCCACTAAACGTTTTTTTCTGCGTTCACGCTCTGCACGTTCTTGCTGCTCTCTTTCTCTGCGCATTCGTTGAGCGTTCTGATTTGCGATAATTGCGGCAATAACTCCACCAGTGTTTACAAACATAGTCTTTTCCTCCTGTATTTTGTGTAGTGAAAAATATTTATGGGGTTCAGACGGTAACTTTATTGCCTAGACACTGTTATCTATTTTTCTTGCCTATTCTACTGTGACGATACGAGCGCAGAAGCGATGCTAGGCTACTATCGCTCAATCGCTTCGTATGTTTTCTCGAAAATGTCAGGTTTACACGGGTAGATTTCGCCATTTACGCCACGAATGATATAATCGCCAGTCCTTGCAATCATAGTCCCTTCAAGCGTTTTAATCTCGCACCATGCAGGGTCATCGTGAAACTTTCCGAAGTCATGCGTGATAATATCATTGCTACTTACTGCATCCCAGAACCAATCTTCTCCAACAAGGCCTCGTGCATTTAGTTTGAATGCTTCGATAACAACTGGCTTCTTTCGATATTTCATAGTCGTTCTCCTTTCAGTCCATCCAAGTATACTCTTGGAACCGTTGAATCTGCTTGTTAAACGTAATGGGAAGGTCGCCTATCTCGCCTTCCTTGTTCTTGCTCAGCCGGAACAGGTACTTGTCGGGATTATCACCGGACAGAAGGATGATTGCATCTGCGTCCTGTTCAATCTGTCCGCTCTCTCGCAAGTCGGAGTTAGTAGGCGTTGCTCCGGGCTTGGATGGGTTTCGATTGAGCTGTGCCAGTGCCACCACGACAATTCCTGTGGTCTGTGCCAGTTCGTGCAGGGCAATGGATATAGCTGTAATGGCGGCATATCTGTCCTTTGCGCCTGTTTCGTGGATGAGTTGAAGATAGTCTACGAAGATGACTTGAGCTTTTTTACGGAGAGCCTGCGCCTTCATCCACGCCACGTTCTTTCCGGCAGCGGAGCGGATATATAAGGGCATCTTCATGTTTTTTGCCTGTCCGTCAATCTCATTCAAGCTGACAGCCTTATTTTTCACAGTGTCCAGAGGGCAGTATATCTGATTAGCCATCAGACGTGCGCCCAGCTTGCGTTTGCTGGTTTCTAGGCTGAAATAGTACACGGTATAGTCCTGCTTTGCCATGCTTGCTGCTATTTGCAGAGACAGGGCTGTCTTGCCAGCAGATGGTCTGCCGCCGATGATGATGAAATCACCCGGTGAGATGTGCAGTGCTTCATCCAGACGCTCTAGGCCTGTCTTGATGTACACAGGCTTTTCGTCCATGTGAAGCACATAGTCGTTCAGCACGTCCTCGTATGTCCACGCATCTTCTTCCTCAGCTTTTAGGCTCATTGCCTCGCCCATCTGCTGGTAAATGTCTGATAGATCAGAATAGTCGATAAGTTCGCTGGTCATCTGAAATGCCAGACCTTGCACACGAGTGAGTGCAGCTTGTTCTCTGATAAGCTGTGCCCAACGCTGCATCTGTTCCCTGTCAATTCGTACACACTCTGATTCACAGGTTTGTACACACGCCAAGAGCGTCTGCGCTACGTCTGGATGCTGCGTGTTTATCTCGACTATATCTATCTTACCCCTAGCCGTCCAATAGCCCTGAACAGCCGCAAAAGCGTCTCTCAGCTCAGGTCTGAACAAGTCAAGTTCAAGGTCTGGTATGATTTCATCCACAACGCCCGGCTTGCAGAGCATCAGCGCACCGATAAATACCGTTTGAACGTCCATTGTCATAGTCTAGGAAACTCCATCTCCGTACTTTGCTCGTTCTGGTCATCCTGTTTCAATGCGTAAATGTCCTGCCATCCTGCATAGATGCTCTGGTCAAGAATGGCTTTCCAGTCGTGCCGATCAAACTTTTCCAGCTTGTTGCAGAGCATCTGTTTCGCCCGGTCTGTCATAGGCTTTTTGATTCTTGTACGCATCTGTGCGAACTCTCGCAGGGATTCCAGCAGGGCTTTATCGCCATGAGCAAAGTCGGAGAAGATGTCAGGTTTCTTTTTGACCGCACTCTCCGGCAAGGTCTTGATATTCATCTGACTGTCAGTTGATACAATGGGCTCATTGTCATCTGACTGTGAGCTCATAGATGAGCTGACCTTCATCTCATTTATGACATGAGGATGAGCTGACTTTCGTGTAGACCATCCTTTTGACGCAATATCGCTTCTTTTCAACTCTTCATCGAGCAGATGTTTAATCAAAATGAAACAAGATTCTGCCTTTTTTGAGTTCAAAGTTGCGTCTTTTCCTTCAAAAACGTATGCACAGATTGCATCGTAGAGTTCTAATTTCTCTTTACTTTTCAGTGTGGAGATGGCTTCAAAGTAGTATCGTTGGAATGTAAAGCTGTCTCGTTTTTTGTCCATGCTTAATCCTCTTTGTAGCGTTTGTTCCATACTTCGATGGCTTTTTCCTTGCCAAATGTTACAGAAGTGCTCACCCCGCATTTTCCGCAGACTACCCAATTAGCCATGTTAATGTCAAGTGGATGAAGCACTTTTACAGTCGGCGGTTCCGCACCGCAGAACGGGCATCTCTTGAGTTCTGTCATTTTCTAAATCCCTCTCTTGTTCTTGTGATTCGCTTATGCGCCTTGACAGGCCTTGCGCCTTTGCCGTACGCTGGGCGAATATGTTTTGCCTTGATGTACCCGCAAGGCGGCTTCGGCCCAAAGTCGAAAAGGCTCAAGTCCATAATGATGATGCCAAACTTCTTGTTCGTCATGCTTACTGCTCCTTACGCATACCATTTCGGTGCTTCGTTAAAGATTTCCACGCCTTCTGTAAAGCCAAGCCTATCTAAGGTTTCTCACATAATGCCATCCATCGCGCCATGCACCCGCTCCTCATCATCTCCATATGCTCTGTACGCCTCTCGCATGGCAGCCGTAAACGAGTCAATCATATCTTGTGTAACAACGATATTGTTTTCCATAAGCCCTCCTATACCATCGGAAACGTCATTCAATGCGTCACAGGACGCTGAATGTTCGGGTCAATAGTCGGTGTTGTATCAATAGCATCCAGCACCTTATCGTAGAAAGCTCCTCCATCGGGATTCGAAAACGAACTAGCTCTGTCTGCGTCCAAAGCGCATTTTTCAATCTTCTGGCGCAGCGCATCTGCATCAATCGGCCTCATATCTGTCAACCCTCCGGCGCATAAATGCGCATCCAATGTGTGACCGTCACGTTATCCGGCAGTCTCTCGCCTATTTCGTCCCAAAACTGACCGTCTGCGTAACAGCCAAGAAAATACGCTGTCGGCGAGAATCCTTGCAACAATTTTCCATCTTTATCACGCCACGTTGTCTTGGTTGCAAGCAACAAAGGCTGTGTCCGTTCTCGTGGCGGTTCGCTTGCTGGATGCCAAAAGGTGTTACTCATAACCTGTTCTCCATCAAAGAACCACAGTTCGGGCAGTAGTTCCAACGTGTGTGATGATTTTTTGTGTGGCATCTGCTACACTCGAACCTCGTAAACGTATCGTCCTGTACAATCCATTCAGCGGTACGCTCTAAGGCTGTCGGAGCATCATCTACAACGTCAATGGCATCGCCAATACCGCAAGCACGGCATTTAATTCCATTGTAGTTCTCGCAGCCATCGCAATATGCTTTCTTGATTCTTTCAATAAGTGCGTTTCGTTCAAGGTATTCTGGATAATTAGCCATTGCCTTTCACCTCGATTGTTGGCGCATTTTCAATAGCTGTTATTACGTCTCCGAGCACATCGAACATCAAGGCGTTGAATGTGTAATCAGCTTCATCCATGCTTACATACTCCATCTGCCTATCAGAAAAATAACGTTTAAGTGCATTTGCATCAATCGGTCTGACTTCCATTGCCTTTTCTCCTCTCAATCTCTTTGCAAACCGCCTTGTAGAACGCATCCCACGTCTCATAGTCGCAGGAATCGCCAAAGTCAAATCCTGTCCGCTTGCGCTCTGCAATGTCACGTTCAAAGCAATCCAACGTCTTGTCGGTCAGCTCCGGCAGAAGCGAGATGATGTATCTGCAAACAAGACTAGGCATATATGACCGTCTGCCCAAGCAATAGCGGACAGCGCAGTTGCAGACCGCTCCGAAGTCGTCATTGGTTGGGTCTACCATGCCTTTTGGCACATCCGACTTCAAATCGTTCACGCTGCATTGAAGGGCTTCTGCGAATTTTGCCAGCCGCGTTTCCTTCTTTACGCCACGCTTTTGCTTTTCAACGGCACTGACGTACGCACTGGTTGTTCCAATCATCCTCGCAACATCTTTCTGCGTGATGCCAAGTTCAATCCTGCGCTTCTTGATTTTCTCCCCTGTTGTCATCTTTCTTCTCCCAGTCTTTGCACACATAGTCTGGTTCTGCAAAATAAGTCTTGCACTCAGACATACCATTGCAGCAGACCCACGAAAAGCTGTCATACCATTTACAGTTTGAGCAGGACTTGTCCACAGTTTGGCATAAAAGTTTCCCTTTGCTGTCCAGTAGAATGCCATTGCTCAGCCTGATTACATTACTTTCGCTCATCTTTCTTCTCCCATTCCTTGCAGCCACGTTCGTCCCACACAAAGTCTGCAAGCCGTTTCTGCACACGAGGAACAAGCTGAACCTTGTCCAGTTGTTCCATCGTGATTTCATCCGCAAAGCCAACGCCAAGCTCAGGCGGCGGGTCTGTTGCCCAGATGATGTTCTTTCCTGTCGTGTGGTCTTGCAAGAGGACAGGAAGGAACGTGCGTAGGCAAGGGTCGGAGAAGTCAATCAGTTTTCCCATTGGTCAGCCCTCACCATGATTTCGTTTTCCTCTTTCAGCCAGTCATTGACGCAATGAAAGCAATGCTCACGGTTCTGGCAACGCTCCGGGTCACGATGCTTGATAAGCTCGCAGATGCCCGGTGTTAGGTTCTCCGTGATGTCATCGTCCGTCATGGAGTGAATGAAATCGCCGTTAGTCATGTTCTTCCACCTCTCTGTACTCCACTTCAATCTCCTTCGGCAAAGCCGTCTGGTACTTCTGGGCGAGCTGTTCTGCGCTCTGGGCATCGCCCAACGGTTGTTCAGGCGGCGCAACGGTGACTTCCACGTTGTCACGCATACCAAAGTAGTTCTTGGCTCGGAAAATCCACTCTGCCGGATTCTCCTGACCGTACATGCCGTTGTACGCCCACATGGACTGCATTTGCAGAATAAGTTTCAGAATGTACTTCTGCTGCAAGCTGTCGTCACGGCGCTTGCCTGTCATAATCTGTCTCAAGCTAGGCCATTCGATGCCCAGAACCAGCGCAATCCATTCCACCACAGGGGAGATTCTAGCTTCGATGCAAGCGTCAAAGAAGAAGTCAAGGCGTTGCTGCACTTCAATGGGGTTGTTCATGTCCACGCTCGGAAGGTCGCCAAAATACTTGGCTGCAATCATGCCGATGACCTTCTTGTCCTCTTCAACACCAATTCTTGACTGCAAATCGCCCGTATTCAGCATCTTAGACCTCGTGATTGCCAACTCCTGTTGTTCTTTCACTTTTTTACTCACCTGTGAGCGGATAGATTTCCGCTTGTTAAGCATCTGTTGTTTCTTCTTCTCACGCTCTTTCTCACGCTTCGCAGCGGCTTCTTCTTTTGCCTTTTGTGCTCGCTTCTCACGCTTTTTCTTTTCAGCTTCGGTCAGCGGCGGTCTGCCACGACCACGCTTCGGGGGTGTTGCCATGTATCAGACCTCCTTTGGCGGTTCAGGAAGTGGCATCCAATGGGTAACGGCGTATGGAATTTCACTCCCGACTTCTGCCCAATTTTTGTAAAAGTCCATAAAGCCAAAAATCGTATCGCCGTTATCGCAAAATGCAAGAACTGGAGTATGGTGTTTTGGTTGCCTATCCTTGACGCTAATCCATTTGTCAGGAAAACCGTTCTCGCTATAAGAAACCGTTTCAAAATAGTGCGTAGCCATTCCAAGTTCTTGCTCAATATCGCTGAGAATGCTGTTGTCATCCTCGTCCGTTTCGGTTTCAAGAACAAGGTAAATCCGCTTTTTCACACTCTCACCTCTTCATCTTTGTTTCGATGCTGTCCAGCTTCCGTGCAATCCACCAAACGGAACAGCAGTTGTCCCACTGCCGCCACCAAGCGCACTTTTCTTTCTCGCATACGCACCGACCAAGCGGATTGCTGGTCATCTTCATCGGGCAGTAAAGTTCGTTGTCCATCAGTCATTCGCCTTCTTCGCGAAAGGATTATACTCACTAGGGTCTGCCTTGTTCGCCCATTCAACCCACTTAACAACTTTCTTTCGCAGTTCGTCATCAAGTAGAAATGGTTCACGAATCAGGATAATCTTTGGATTCTTCTTCATAATGTCTGCATTGGTTTTGATTTCGTCATAATCAATCGAGCCATGAAACATCTTACTACGAACCTTGTCGCCTCTACTTGAGATATGACGAGTGAACGATTCCTCACGGAATCTAAACTTCTCCGTCAAGTGCGGATTGAGTTTCAAATCGTACTCCTGAATATATCCAATTTTCATAACGTTTTACCTCCCAAGGAACACAAATGCCCACTTCATCCATTCGGGGATGTCTGCGGAAAACAAGCCCTTATACATAAAGATGGAAAATACGATAGACGAAACCGCCACGACTGCAATAAAAGCGATCACAACGCCTTGAAGAATCGCAAACTTTCTACGGCTTCTTTCCATACTCTTTTCAATGTCATATCTGTTCATGTTTTTACCTCCATCCCATCACAACAGCCGTGCAAACGACCAGACACACGTTGACGAACAGCCAGACAAGCACTGCCTGCCGTTCCTCAAACAGGCTGTTCGCCATGTTTTTGATTGTCCGTTCGGACTGAACCACTACCGCCAGCAGGACTAGGCAGACCAGCCAGCGAGTTGCAAATTCAAACATTGTTAGCTCCACCTTTCTCTCAACTCTTTTTCGACCTGTTCTGACTTTGCGGTGATGTAATCCGCAAACTCGTCAGGGGTCATGTCCTCGTTTTTGAACTGTCCAACCATCTCCCAGTACCTGTCTCCAATGCGGATGATTTTCTGCACCTGTTCATCGGTCAGGTCTGCATCGCACCGAAGGTTCTGAATCAGTGCGCCCATGTGGTGGCGATGCCATCTAAAGCCATGCGAAAGCCGTACAACTGATTCTGTCGTGCGATTTTGCGAAGGTTGGTCGGCTTGACCTGTTTACCGCACAGAGGGCAGTTTTCGAATTTATTCATCTGACTGCTCCTTGTTTGGGATGTCGTGGTCAATCAACGTCATACGGCACGTCCTCCATTCTGAATCCACACATCGGACAAAATGGCGTTTTGAGGCCACACGGGTTCACCTCTCCACATTCTGGGTTCGAGCAACGGGTTGCTGGTACACACCATGCGTTTTTCCCTGCATGGCTCACATAGGAGCCGGGAATTTCCTCCCAATGTGCCACCGGTCGAAACGTTTTCGAGTCGATGGTGGGGGCGTTTTCAATATTTTTCTTCATGAGAGCAATACCGTCTCGCCAAGCATCGGCTTCTTTTTTACTGTATTGCTTGATTGACCAATTATTTTGGCCAAGTAGCGCATTTGCATCAATCAATCGCATATCTTTCACTTCTGTTCTCCTTTCAGCCAGTCGTTCAGCTTTGCCATGCAAGAGGGGCAAAGAAACGGCTCATCATAGCAATCGCAACTCCAGTAGTCCCATGCGTCATGCACGTTCTTGTCAACCAGAATCACGGCGTTGGGCTTATGTCTCCCCATCTCATCGGGCGGTTCAGGATTAAACACTTCTCCGCAGCGGTCTCATTTCATGCTCATGTTCTTTCTCCAATCTCTTTAGCAGCTCATCCACGTCATATCGCCAATGGACACGCAGCCTTTTTGCTTTGACCTCTATCCCCTCTTGCTCTGCCCACTGCCAAGGGATGCTCTTGCGGCTCTCGTTGTATCGGAACGCCAGAACTTTGCTGGCAGGGATTGCAAAGGCGCGATTGACCGCCCGGTAATTGACTATCACATGGGCGGTCTGACCGCTGTACCCCATTGCATTCACCATGTCCGTGATGTGCTTTTCCTTGCGGTATTTACACTTTGCCTTGTCGTACTTTCCGAACACCTTTTCCAGAGGGATAGAGGGCGTTTCAATAGTTTTCAGCTCAAACAGGTGGTTCATCGGGTAACGGTACACAAGGAAGTCGCAGATGTTGTCGATGGAAAAGGACAGGTTCTCGTTGCCGCCGTAGTAGGTGGCAGCACTGTCTTTCAGGCGGTAGCACCACGCATCGGACGGGACGGATGCTTTGAAGTCTGCTTCAAACTGCTTGCCGGTGTTCATACGTTGTCCTCGATTTTTTTGGCTTCTCTGATACGCAGCCGAGCAAGTTCGCTATTTGCATATCGCAGTTGCCAGCTACCAAACCATCCTTTGTGAACAAGTTTTCCGGCGCAGTAAACAAACTCCTGTTTCATCAAGTCATCAAGTAAAATGATGTAACCGCCCGGCTTATACTTTCTTTTCATCCTCGTTCACCTCTAAATTCACTTCCGAGAAACCGTTTCTTCCCCTTTTCCCGGTGCTTGTCCTCGTAGTTGCGGTGGTACACGCTCTGGCTGTGGTTAATCTCATGCACGAACGCCTTGCGTTCCTCAAAGTCTTTCTTCTCTGCCTTGTACTTCTCGCAGGTGTCGTGGCAAGCTGTGCAGCGTGATGTGCAGTTGAGACAACAGGTAATCATCTTTCCAAACGCCCGTCCAGCCAGATAGCGCAGCTCTTATATAAGGTAGGAGATCAGGACTTTGCCGAAGCGAAAGCCTTGCTCATATCAGTGATAATGTCATATTGGTCTTGATATTTGATGTATTTGGTTTTCTTTTCACCAATTCCAATTTGCGTTTGATTGATAGATGCAGGAACTATGTAAATGCTTTCTCCGTCTTCATTCTTTGCGATCAAGAAGTAAACGTCACAAGTCGGGAAGCGTTTTTCAAGATTGAACGAGTAGTAAAAAGCCGTTCCGCTTGTTTTACTCAGCCTTGCTGTTTTCACATCTACTTTAACGCTGCCATTAACATAGAGGTCATAGGCGTATCTAGTAGGCATTCGCTCGACCTCAAATCCGTGCGCTTTAAGGAGGTCTATCGCTAATTCCTCTCCGCTTCTTCCGAATTGAGTTTCGCTTTCTTTCATTCGAACATCAAGAATTTTTGCTATCTCATAATATCCTCCCGGAAAACGGCGCAAAGCATTAGTTATTCCGGTATTGCCAAAATATCTGTTTAGCTCGTTTCTTGACGGCATTCTTGAAAGCCCTGTATCTTCCATGCAGATTTTCACTGATTCAAGGATTTCCTCTTGCGTCCAATGTTTTCCGTGAGAATATCCCATTTGCTGACACCTCAAAACGGCAGCGAACCATCATCCTCGTCAATCACAGAGAAATCGTCCGTGTTGCCCTGAGAGTAATTTTGCGGTGCATCCTGCGCCCGATCGGCAGGCTTGCCGTCAGACTTGCCACCGCAGAAGTCAACCTTGTTCGCCATGATTTCCGTTGCAGTGCGGTTGTTTCCCTGATTGTCGGTATACTTCCGGGTCTGGATGCTGCCAGTCACCAGAATCAGGCTACCCTTCTGGAACCACTTGGAAACGAACAGTGCCGTATTACCAAATGCGGTGCAGTTAAAGAAATCGGTTTCTTTCTGACCGCCACTCTGACGGTCACAAGCAATGCTGAACGTGCAAACATCCTTGCCGGATTTCGTGACTTTAGCTTCGGGTGTATGAACCAGACGCCCCTGAATTGCGATAGAGTTAAGCATTGTTTAGCCCTCCTTCGGCTGTTTCTGGGCACAGTCCCAACACAGGACGCGCCCAAAGCGTTTCTTTGTGCTTCTTGCAGTTTCCAGCGGTGATACAGTTCGATTGTTGTACTGGACAGGCTGCAACTGTTTTCCACAACAAGCGCACGGAGGAATATTTTCTGCTCCCGCTTGCTTTTGGACAGGCTTGTTTGCCCTGCTTGTGGTCTGCTTCTGGTACTCGTCCGTGTCAGCGTCCTTCGTATCGTCAATGCAGAACAGACCATTCAGAGCGTACTTTCTAGCGTAGCTGCTAGACGTTCCAGTCACCTGCGCTGCATCCATCTTGGTTTTTTGCTCCGGTTCTCTTGCGTAAGCAGTAACAGTTACGCATCCACCATCCAGAGTTTCCACCTTTGCGGTCGCTTCGATGTAATGCCACCCCTCTAACACTTTAGGTTCATCAGAAAGGGTAAGAAGCAAACCGTGTTCTTTCAAAATTGGCTTGACTGCTTCCAAAATGTCCTCACAAGAGCGATACTTGTAACCACCAAATGTGTTCATCTGCCCCTTCGGGGCTTTCAACTCTGATTGAACAGCCATCAGAGCTTCATGGATTTTGCTGTTATCCATACGTTTCCTTTCTTCGGCTTCATTAGGCTTCATTATTCTTACTTCGGCTTAACTTGGCTGTATAAAATCAACCAGCCATCAGTTCTGCCAACTGCGCACGGAGGTCTTTCAGCTCTGCTTCCCTGTCCTCAATCTCAGACTGCAAGTCCTCAATCGCTGCCAGCCGGTCAGCTTCTTTGGCTTCTGCTTCCTGCTCACGGGTTAGGAAATACACGCCGTCCTCCGGTTCGGTCACACCACCGAATCTGTCAAGGTTAATCATCTTTTGGTCTCCCCTTCTTACGTTCCTCTTTGATTTGCAGTGCGCTATACCACTGGTCTTTGTCGATTTCGATGGTCGTCCAGCGATGGTTACAGACAAGGCACTTTTTTCTGCGAACGATGCTGTCGTTGTTAGACCGGCTGTCAACCGTTGCAATGTTATCACTACCGCACATCGGGCATTTCATCGTGCATCTCTCCACTCGTTTGTGTTCCACTCGTTTGTGTTCCACTCGTTGGTGTGGTGAGGAATGCGTTTTACTTTGCGATTTTTCTGTTCAATACGTTCATTTTCAGAGCTGACCCCAATGGCACACAAGACGAGTGCTGCGGCGAGGAAGCTACACGAAAGGAAAACGCATCCAAACATTGCTACCACGCTTTGGCTTTTCTGGATTGCGTCGCCGCATCCTACCGAAAAGATTGCTAACGCGATTCCAAGCGTGCAAAGGACATTAGCTTTCAGGCTTTTCACTCTTATTACCTCCAAAACTCAGTATCCATGCCGTAGCCATCGCCACAGATACCGTGATGATTCCACGGGCAGCTGATGCTCCTACCAGAATTCCGATGTGATGCACCATCCAGAAGTTCAGCAGAAATACCGCAAAAACCACCGCCAGCGCTATGCCCCACATCAGGGCAACTTCAATAAATGCTTTCATCTTGTCTCCTTTCATTTTTGCCGTTGCTGTTCTGCTCCTAGCTACTCAATGCCTTAGCCTATTGGTTCTATTCTTTGCCATTGCATCGCACGTCGCCGCCGTTCGATGCCTTTGCTTATCAAAGCTACGCCTTGCATCCATAGCCTTCGCGATGCGCTACTTCTCAACGCCTTTGTTTTACGTTGCGTTTCTTCGCTGTGCCATTGCATCGCCTGTCAATTCCCTGCCTTGCCGTTGCGACTCGCTTCTGCTCCATGCCTTGCCTTTGCGCCACGTCTCAAGGCCGTGCCATAGCCATGCTATTATCAGCAATTCCGAGCTGTGCCGTTGCGGAGCGAATCATATCGTGTCTATGCAATTCCATTGCGTATCTGTTCAATCCTTTGCATTGCCTTTGATGCGCGGTTCAAATCCACAGCTTGCCATTGCTTCGCCTTTCATTGAAAAGCTGTGCCATTGCGATCAGTTCAGGATTTCATACGAAAACTTCCCGCGCCCACTGTTGCGCCACTGTCCGATGCCACGCAGAGCACCGTAATCCAGCCACTCACGCACGACCTTCTCGTGAGAATCGTCCAGAAGAACGATTTCAAACTCGCAGGTCGAACCAGCGGGAATCTGCTCGCTGTTGGCAAGGCTGACACGTTCGCCCTGTGCCGTCTGCGCACGCAGCGGACGCTGGCACTCGGTAATCTCGCCGTTCACATGAATGGGAATCATCCGGGGAGACACGAAAATAAGACCGTCAATGACCTTCTTGTATGCGGTGAGCTTTCCGGATTCATTCACGGCTTTCTTTTTGCCAGTCTCGGTCTTGCCGCCGATACGACCAAGCATACCACAGGAATCCTTGAAGAAGCCCTTAATTTGGTAGTCATACAAGATAGGCTCGCCGTTCTCGTTGCGAGGGAACACGGTCATGCCCTTATCTGCCACAGCATCAGCGCCCAGAGCAGCAACCTCGTCCTCGATGGTATTTGCATCCGGGGACTTGCTGGCGATGAACTCGCGTGCAATGTTCTGATTGCTAGGCCATGTGCCGAGAACTGCTTCGGTGAATGTGATTCTGACTTTGATTTTTTTCATTTTTGCTCACTCTTTCTTTCTTGATATGTTCCAGTCTTAAAGGCTCACGCTCTTGCCAGCGCTTCCGCCACGGACTGCTTTTGTTGAAGTTGCTTATTGCTTTCTTCATCGTTTGCCATCCTTTGCTTACGTTGGATGCGTTCCAGCCGTTCTTTCTCCCGGCTGTGCCAGCGGATTTCCCGCTGGCCGTAGTATTTACCGTTCATCAGGAGCCTTCACATTTCCCTGTGCAAGTAAAGTGCTGTAATGGCCGTAGCTCATTCCAAGCTCTTTTGCTTTATCGTTCATTTGTTTGATGGTGTACTTCGGCTTAGGCTTTTCTTCTGTCTGGTTCCCTTCCGGTCTGGCTTTACGAGAAGGTGTTTTGATGTAATCCGGGTGTTCTTTCCACCAGTCTGCAATCTGTTTTCGTTTTACAGCGTTCGCGCATTTCTGGTGGTACTTTTGATGTTCGTATACTTTACGCATCGGCTTTTTGCACCATTCGCACGAAACGACGCCATACGGAGCGCGACGTTTAGTCTGTTTTTCTTTTTGAACCAACATTGCACATTCTTTGCAATACCGTTTGGTTTTGAGAACTTTGCCAAGAAGACAGCCGCACCGCTCACAGTATTTAATTTCCATCCACTTCACTTGCCTTTCTTAAGGCTCTTTCATTGTGTTCAGAAAAACACTGGTCAAGAAACTGGATGAACTTTGCGATTTTCTTTGCATCTTCCGGCGTACAACCATTTTCTACAAAGCGCCTTGTCGCCTGCTCACGCTTGAAATCCGAGTAGGTCTTGGCCGCGACGTCAATGGCAAACTTGGCTTCTTCCGGGTATTCAAGGTCTACCTTTAAGGTGATAATCTTCTCCATGTTCAGCCCTCCCATCCTCCGAAATCTTGCTGTTCTGCAACAGCCCTGGTCTCGATTCTCGGCGTGATGCCCAGCTTTTTGAGCTGCTCATGGATGAGCTTTTCACCCTCGACCGTCCAAACCGTTGTATTTGGAATGTAAGTCTTGCCGTTAGAGCGCTGAATGGCTTTGCCTTTGCGGTTCTTAGTGTATCCCTTGCCTTGATAGGGCTTGTACAGCACCCACTGACCATCGCTGTCTTTGTACTGAACTCGCTGGCTGTAAAGCAGCTTGTTCAGCTTTTCAGCAGTCAGACCGTAGTCCTTAGCAATGCTGGTGGCCGTCCGGCAGTTGTCCGCAATGCACACAGCACGAGCGAACTCAGCATCCGGTGTCAGCTCTGCAATCCGTTTGTCTTTCTCTTCCAGCTCTTCGTGCGCTGCGATCAGCGCAGTTGCAATGAGCTGCGAGCGTGTGAGCTGTGGCTGTTCAGCCAGCTTCTTCTCCATTTCGTTGAACGCTGCAATGTACTTGAGTTTCCATTCAAGAGCAGCCTTGCCGGTAAAACCCATAGCCAGCAGGGTGAAACCGTCACGGTTCATTAAATACATCGGGTACTGTTTACCACGATTTTCAAACGTGGTTTCGTAGAACATGGATTTGGTGGCGGAATTTTCCGCCGCCAAAATCTGTCGGATGCTCTCCAAAGTATCCTTGTGTTCCTTGCCAAAGTTCTCTGCAATCTGACGACTGGATGCTACCGGTTCGCCGTTCTGGGTCGATAAGATAATGTCGGTCATTTTTTCTCCTTTCTTACTCTTCCGAACCTTGAATATTCAGAATCCGGCAGATGCTTTGGACGATTTTGTCCGGTTTCCGCTCTCCGCGAAGAATCTTGTAGAGGTACGAATCGTCAAAGAACAGTCCTGTGTCATCCCTGACAGCCTGAATCAGTTCCGTTTGCTTCATACCTCGCTGAAGCAGCTTCATCTTTACTTCAAGCCCAAAATCAGACCAGAAGTTTTCTTTCAAAATTCCACCTCCATTTGCTAAAATCTATTGACAAGTACGGAAAACTGTACTAATATAATGGTGTAGAGAGTTCATATTGTACAGTGTTCTGTACCGCCCATGTCTGTATTATAGTACAGACTTCTGTACAAGTCAACTCTTTTGTACAAAATTCTGTGCATTTGTATACTTGCACAAATATGGGAGTGTTCTTATGTCGGACTTGTACAGCAACATCCACGCACTCTGCGAAAAAGAGGGCATCAAAGACGGAACCCTTTGTGCCAACATCGGGATTCGCCGTAGTTTTCTTTCCGAGCTGAAAGCCGGGAGAACCAAGAGCCTGTCCGCAGAGGTTCTTTCTAAAATTGCATCCTACTTCAACGTATCGGTAGACTACCTTCTCACTGGCGAACAAAAAGAAAATCCGCCCCAGCAGCCGCAAAGTGAAGTCGATGCAGCAGTGGAGCGGATTAGAAAAAAGCTTGAATCTATGCCGAAAGAACAGCGTGAAGCTCTGATGAACCTGATTGAGAAGATGTGAGGAACGCCCGTGTATTACTTGTTGTGTGGCTGTGCCTTTTGCTTCTGGTTCATGCAAGCCTTGTTAAAAGGCAATGACCGTGTACTATATGGCAACAGCAGAAAATATCGTTACCGTAGAAACCGAAAAAAGAAGTGGTTCTGACCCGGTAAAATAAAAACCCCTTGTGCCGGGCTGGTGTAGCTCTGCGCAAGGGGTTTTCTATTATTCCAGGTCTAGGGCTTGCTCCGCTGCCGGAATCTTATCAGGGTGTTCCAGCAGCCATGCAATAAATCGGTCAATCTTGGCTCTTTCCTGTTCACTCATTGTGTCATATCCTCCCGATCGGTAAGTATGGACGTTCATTTGATACGATTATACACCTTTTAGTTGTAAAGTCAATGTATTTTTAACAACTTCGTAAAAATCGAATATTTTCTTCGCATCCATTACTTTGTATCAGGGAAGCCAAAAATCGCAATGACAATGATTAAGAGCCACATTAAGTTTAAGTTACCCTTTGCTTTGTAACATTCCGTTGAGCATGGAACGAAAGGGGTTATTCGGTAAATCGTCCAGCACATCTGCTTTGACGAGAGCGTTTGTGCTGATGCTGTGCGAAACATTGTTTAGCTGCACAATGGCATCGTCCAAGTCTTTTACGGTTGCTCCACGCCGTTCCATTGACTGGAGGAAGGTTTTTACTTCTTCAAGAATAACAGGGTTTTCGGTTTTATAGAATCCGTTCGTAAAGTCCATCTTCTTCTCCTTTCACAGTTCCACAAGCTGTCCCTCAATGCGTTCGATGTTGTCTGCTGGGTCACGCCCATCATCTAAGGCGGCTACGGCACGTTCCAAGATGCCTTTCGCTTCGAGGTAAGCATCTTTATCAGCTTCATACCCAGAAAGGCTCAGGACAAGCTCCAGCGTCCGTCTGCGGGCGTATGGAATAATCAGGGCATCTACAGTTCGGTTCATTAGCTTTCCTCCCATGGTTCAGGTGTGTGTGGCTGCCCATCGGTAACGCTGGCAGGCATTCCATCGATGATCGGCATACGTTCATGGTTCCATATTGCAGTTTCTTTCATTTTGTGTTTCCTTTCTATTTGGAATTTTTTGACAATACAGTTATATCACATCTCGCTGTTTCAATGGAACAGCGACTTTTTTCAATTATTGTTTCACATTTTGAACAATATATCAGTTAAATTCTTTTGTTTTTGTATCATTTTGTCGAAAGAGGGGTATTTATGGATGATTATAGGATACGAGTGGCAAAAGCGTTAGAGATGGCAAGAGCAGAATCCGGACTTAGCCAACAGAAGCTTGCGGACAAAATGGGTGTAGGCCGGACATCCATTTTTCGTTATGAGCAAGGGACAATGACCCCAGATGCTTCTACTATCATAAAATGGTTTGTGTGCTGCGGTGTTGCGGCCAAGCCGTACATAGACACTTGTTTGCATCCTGGCTTATTGGAAAGCCTGGCTGGCGATGCCAGCACCGAGAGAAAGAGAGATGCACTGATAGAGCATATTAAAGAAGCCCATCCGCAAGAAATTGACCTGCTGTGCTATCTGATCTATGGCAATCACGGCTCAGATTACCTTGCCGTTCTGTGCGAAATGGTAGCCAACCTTCATACGACTTTGCGTGATCGCGTGTCTGTCTGCCGCACCGTCACAGGCCATTATGAAATGGCGCAGGCCACCAAAACCGACCCAGACCCAGACGGAACACAGCCTAATATGCAGATTTTATATCAGGCACAGGACTGTGGGGAAGCTGCGGCGATGAAACGAAACGATTCTTATACCATCAACGAAGAAAACATTTTGCGCTGATTGTCGAATTATCGCAGTTTTTAAGGGACATTTTGTCCACTTTTTGTACACCTATCGGGCAAATTCGCCTTGTCATTTTGTCCCCCATAAGCTATGAATCGACAACATTTGCGCGGAATAAATAACGTAGTAGCGATAATATGTAGCTTGCATTTAATCGGCTCGTCAATCCGTCCCCCATAACACCGGCTCAAAAGTTTTTCATCCACTTTTTGTACACGTTAGATAAGACTAATCATTGCTGGAAAGACTTTATTCAGCAAATGGAAGGTTGAGTTATACACAAGCTGGAATGGAAAAAAAAGAAATTGTTGAAAATTATCGTCATCGCCTATTTAACGATGATATTTAACCTCTTGTTTATTTCTTGTTTAATATATAATAGGTAGATGGGGGACGAAATGACAAAGCATGGGGGACGGATTGACAAGTCATGGGGGACAAAATGACGAGGACATGGGGGACGGATTGACAAGTCATGGGGGACGAAAATTGTTGACATGTCCCCCTACTTGTGATATACTGTTTTCAGACCATTAAAGGAAGTGAGCAGATGCCAAAAATATCAGACAATAACCTTGTCGAGAAAAGTAAATCCCTTGTTTGGGCGAAGTTCAGGGACTATACGGCAGGTGAACTTCGGTTGCTAGAGGTTTACTTGTCAAGAATAAATCCGAGAGACCCAAAAAGCAGCCGTGTGGAGTTCACTTTGGCAGAGTACAGAGACCTGCTTGGGTTAAAAAGCCTTGATGCACGAAGGATTGAGCCGCAGATCAAGCACTTTCTGGGCAATACGGTGTCGATTCCCATTGACAAAGAGAAGGGGACGTTTGAGAGTTTTGTCCTTTTCACAAGGGCAAAACTGGACTATGTACCCGAAACGAGGTCTTATGTTGTGGCAATCACTTGCAACCCTGACCTTCGCCCCATCTTTTTTGATATTGCCGAAAGCGGGTACGTTCGGTATCGTCTACGCTACACATCACGGATGAAATCACAGTACAGCATCCTGCTTTATTCGATTCTTCGGGATTGGATGAACATGGACAGTAAGCCGCATGAAATCAGTCTGAAAAAACTGAGAGAACAGCTCGGTGCGATGGAAGCAAGCTACGATGTTTACAAGAACCTTCGCAAACGAGTGCTTGACGTTGCTGTAGATGAGATCAATGCTGTGTCTGACATCGTGGTGACCTACGAACCGGTTCTTGTAGCACGAAAGGCTGTGGCAGTCAAGTTTAAGCCCAAAATTAAAGCGTCTGAGACGCTGATTGAAGTTCAGGCAAGCGAAATATCGGCCGAACCTCAAAAAGCCGCCAGAAAGCCCCGCAGAAGCGGATATGAGGATTTCGACTGGTCTGTATGTGACGAGCTGGAAAAGCAAGACTGCATTGACGTGGCAAAGGTGGTTGAGAAGTGGATGAAGAAAGAGCATCCCGAAATCAAACTGCCGAGACGCAGAGAAGCGGTTTACGATACGGTGAAGGCAGCGTATAAGGACATCTTGTCTTTAAGCAGAACGCCATTCCCCGACAGACCTGTTGGCTATCTGATTAGAAGCGTAGACAAAGCGGGTATCGTAGACAGGTATATGCCAGCGTTCTATTCCATTGAAGCCTTGCAAGAGCAGCCAGATTTAGCACATTGAGCAGACAATGCAGAAAGGAGAAAGAGTATGATTCCAATGTTTCCGAAAGGCTATGACAAGGACAAGTGGTATAAAGTTGAAGAAGCAATGCCCGGTAAAGAGCTGGAAGAATGGCCACACGGGCTCCTTCTCTCAACAAAAGATAAAAACTCTGGCAAAGAAATGGTTCAAGTTGGATGGTATGATTCAAGTAACGAAAAATGGATTGATTCTCAAGGAAAATACCTTGAAGATAAAATTGTGACTGAATGGCACGTTACACCTGTGCTGTGGGTCGGTGATGAAGTGAAGGCGTTTTCTTCTTCGCTTTACTAAAAGAAAGAGTGATAAAATGGAAAAAGTTTCCTACTCCGTTCTGAATAAAGCGGAACTCGAACTAAATAAAAATTTTGATAATGAAGTGGTTATGTTTTTTCATCGCGGCGATGGCGTGATAAGTCCGATTCATTTGATTGTTTCTCCGCGTGGATGCAGCGAAAAAGAACCTGATGAAGCCATTAAGACAGGGCAGATTTTAATCGAAGCTGGCAAAGCAGCAAAAGAATTTAAGTATAACGGATATTTCGTGGATTGGAGCAAATAAAAATGGCAAAAATCATAGCTGTCGCCAACCAGAAGGGCGGCACAGGAAAGACTACCACAAGCACCTGTCTGGCTGGTGCGTTGCAGTTGCTTGGCAAGAAGGTGCTGCTGGTGGACTGCGATGCCCAGTGCAACGCAACGGACACCTACGGCGCACAGACAGAGGATGTGTGTACTTTGTTCGATGTAATGACCCGGCAAGGTACGGTAGAGGAAGGGATTCAGCACTGTGAAGCCGGTGACATTCTGCCGTCAGACAACGCATTGAAGGACATTGACGAGCAGCTTGTCCGGGACATTGGCAAGAACTTCCGGCTGCGTGAAGCGCTGGAATCCGTGTCTGCACAGTACGATTACATTGTTCTGGACACTCCTCCGCAGCTCGGTCTTGCGCTTGTGAACGCTCTGATCGCCGCCAACAGCATTATCGTTCCCATTACAGCAGACCGCTATGCACTTGCCGGATTGAGCCAACTTTCGCAGACAATCGGCGATGTTCGCAGATACTTCAACCCGACCTTGAAGATTGAAGGTCTGCTTCTGAACCAGTACAAGAGCCGTGAGAACCTGTCCAAAGAGGTTGTAGAGCAGCTCCCTGTGATTGCACAAAGCATGGGAACAAGGCTGTTGGACGTGAAGATTAGACCGTCTATGGGCGTTCGCAAGGCGCAGGCAGAGCGTCACAGCCTGTTTAGAGGGGACACGGCAAAGAGTACAAGCGCAGAGGATTTCAAGGCTTTAGCAAAGATGATTGTAGAGAGGTATAACAATGCGACTGATTGACGGCGATATCGTTCAGAGTGAAATTGCTAGCTACTGGGCTGGAGCCAAAAGCAAAGAAGAAAAAGATGCATATATGGACGCTCTTGTGTCGGTTATGGATACGGCGGAATTTCAAAAATGGACGCCAACAAACTATGATTGGGATTTACCTAAAGAAAAGATGGAAGTTCTGCTGGCAAGCAAAGATGGAAACATTTATATTGGCTATTATTGGAAAGGGTTATGGTGGAACAATCGAGGAATCGTAAAACAGTTCAAGCCGGGAGAAATTGAATACTGGATGCCAATTCGTGAGCTTCCGAAGAAAGTGGAGGAAATGTAAAATGAAGTCAACCAGCAAAAAAACATCCGGCTTGTTGGGCGGGTTTGACTTCCAGCCTGTTTTTTCGGAGCAGACATTAAGCCGAAGTGAGCCAAAGGAAGAAGAAGTAAGCCAAACAAAGCCGAATAATGCCGAACAAGCACCGATTAAGCCTAGTGATGCCAGAGACAGCCATGTACAGCCGAGTAAAGCAGAATTAAGCGGCATTAAGCCGAAGCAAGCCAAAGACAGCGAAAGACAGCCAAATGATGCCGTATTAGGCGAAGGTAAGCCAAAGAAGCTGAAACAGGCAAAAGAAGTGCAGCGTTTGATTGAACAGGGCAATGTACCCCGCGCAATGGCTAAAGCTGGTTTGACAAAGAAAAAAATCCCGATGCCGGAATCGCATCAGGGCGTTGCAAGCGGTGACGGGAAGCGTTCTAAGCGCATTACCATCCTTATGAGCGAAGAAGAACGCAAGTACATCAACCGTGAAGCTAGACGGCACGGAATGACCATCGGACAGTATGTGTACGCTCTGGCTGCTGCGGCGGCAGAAGGAAAGATTGAATTGGAAGATTTTCTCGAAGATTGAACCAAAAATAAAAAACACGCATTTTCTAACGAATTGACGTTGAAATGCGTGCAGTTTTCGGGCTATTGACATTCATGCTAGCAAGTGTTATACTATTATTGCTAGCCAACAAAGGAGGGATTGAGTTGGCTAAAAGTAGCGCAGAGTATTATCGAAAGCGTCGTGAAACCATCGGTCAGTTCAGTGTTCCAATTCCGAGAGAGAAGCTCGATGCTTTAACGGCAAAGTTAAAGGAACAAGGGAAAACAAAGACCAAATGGCTTAACGAGATGATAGATAAAGAACTTGAGCAATAAAAAATCCCCTAAACTGTTCGTAACTTGGCGGTCTCAGACAGTTTAAGGGATTACACTCCATACAACTATGGATGATAAATCCATTATATCATCTTCATGGTTGTATTACAAACAATATTTTGTGGTAAAGCCAATGAACATTCCAGCAACGAAAGAAGAGATTCTCGAAAATTTCAAGCAAAACAGCAACGGCCGTCCGCTCAACAAGGATGATTATGAGATTGCAGAAGCATTATCTCGAATCACTTACAAGGCGTATGAGGTCGGCATGGAAGATGCCAAACAGTTAAATATGGAGGATATGATGGATAACAAGAGATGTAACGCACTCCACGTTTTTAAGAGCAAGGCCTTTGGTCAGCTTCGCACAATTGAAGAAGATGGTAAGATTCTTTTCTGTGCTTCTGACGTGGCAAAGGCGTTGGGATATAGCAATCCGAGAGATGCAATTTCCCGCCATTGCAGGGGTGTCGTGAAACGCGACGCCCCTACACAGGGAGGAGTCCAAGCAATCGCTTTCATCCCAGAAGGTGACGTTTACCGTCTTATCACACACAGCAAGTTGCCCGGCGCAGAGAAGTTCGAGAGTTGGGTTTTCGATGACGTTCTTCCGTCTCTCCGAAAGGATGGCTATTACAGTCTTGCCCCACAGGAGAACAAGCCCGACACGCAGAACGATGCAGTCTTGCAAGTGCTGATGAAAAACACGGAAGTCCTGCAAGCAATCGTTCAGCAGAACCAGCAGATTATGATTGCTCTTACCAACCTGTCTGTAAACGATGCAAAGCGCACGATGGAGATTCAGCCTTACACCTCCCATCAGGGGCAGAAGGGCGACGGCAAACGTAGCAAGCGAATCACAATCCTTATGAGTGACAGCGAGCGGACGTTCGTTACGAGAGAAGCACGAAAGCACGGATTCACGGCAGGGGAATACATCTATAACCTGTCCGTTGCAGCATCGAAAGACCAAATTGATTTAGGCTGATAAGATTGGAGGATTGACGCATGATGATGTCGAAGGAATTTTACGAAGGAAACATTAGCCGTTTACAGAAAATGGTTAAGCATGGAATTTATGTTCTTTTGTTCGATGCTTTTGCTGTAGCAGTTCAGATTCCTTTTATCTTAGCTGGTAAATGGGTTGCAGCGCACTTGATTTTGTCCATTGCCGTATCTTTTGTAGCGGGATTTAGCTTTAACACGCTTGTGGATAGCAAAAGACAACTTGATATGTACAAGGCAGATATGGAATTGTACTATACAAAATAAAACAACCCCTGTGTAGTCACAATGACCGAACAGGGGAGAAAGGAAGAATATGATGGAAGTAGAACACTCTAGTGAAACAGATTCATTGGCGTATGAAGAATGGGCTAAAGAACGGCGGGATCCTACAAATGTCAATTATGTTGAAACGGGATGTATAATTTGGCATTCTATCGAAAAAGAAGGACTCCCACCAGAACAAACTGACGAAAAATATCTTATTTCTGTTGAGAATGGGCATACAGGGAAAAGTTACGTAAATGCAGCATACTTTATCAGCAATGGATGGTTCGACAGCGTGTATACAGAAGAAGGGAAAATAATACCAGAACACGATATTGTAACACACTGGGCGAATTTGCCGAAACCGGCACAGCTTCCCCAAAAGCCGAGATTCCCATTGGACAATCAAACGCCAGAAGAAAGAGAAGCTGAAGCAAAAGAAAAAGCAAAACAACTACAAGAAAAAATAATGAGAGCGTTTGGCTATAACGTATAAAAAATCCCCCTGTGTAGTTTTTAACAGCTACACAGGGGTTTGTTTTACTTATCGGCAATGCAATCCCAGTAGAGATATGCCTTGCCATCTGCGGCATCTGCGTCCTCAAGGAACGCTTTTGCCATGTCAGCGTAGAAGCCCGGAGTGTCAACGGACTGGCGCTTTGCGACCTGACAATAATCCGAGTACATCATGTTCATGACTGCCCAGAAATCGTTTGGGTCACAAGTGATATTGCGCTGTTTGGCAACGTCCTGTGTCTGCTCCAGCGTCCAGTGACAGCCCTTTGTGCCGTCAGCGTTGACCATGCTGTCGCACCATTCCTCCGCTTCATCGTGGGTGAGGTGCTTTCGTGGCATCTTGATGGAACGGCTGTCCGCACCGCCATGTTCATACTGCCCAGACCGCTTATCCCAATCTCCGTTCTGCGAAAAGCCAATCTGCGGCATCTTGCGTCCGTATTCAACGTCAGGGTAGCGGGGGATAGGGTAGGGGTCGATGTAGCGGTTCTCTTCCTGCGGATAGTAAGGATAGCGGCCGTTGCCGTTTTCCAGCTTACGCAGACGGCGTTCCAGTTCACGCTCCCTGCGGTCACGCTCTTCCTCAAGGCGGTCACGTTCCGGCTCACGGTCTTTGTCGTGGTCACGGAGCATCATCATGCGGCGAAAATTAGTCTTGCCCATAATCTATACCTCCTCAAGAAATGGACGCAGGCGCACCGGCGTGGGAGCGGCAGAAGCAGCCAAGATACTTAAACGTGCCGGTGCCGGTCGCAGACGTTGCCACACGGGTAGCGTAGCGGGTGCGGGTGTGGATGCTCTCAGCAGTCGCCTGAGCGCAGTTGCAGTCGGTCAGAGGGTATGCGGTCGTGCCTGCACCTATGGTAATGACCACAGGGGCGTTGATGGTGGTCGTGTCCGGCAAGCTCTGAGCAACGACAATGCAATACTTTTCGCCGTTCTGGTATGCGCCAGCAGGGATGTTGATGGTCAGAGTATCGTCGGCAAACGTGACTGCCTGACTGATGACCAAGTGCGGGCAGAGTTTGCAGCTTGTTTTGCAAGCCATAGTAGTTTCCTCCTAAAAAATCAGGGACAGAGGTGTATTACCCCTGCCCCGATGGTTCACCCGGTGTTATCGGGGAGTGTGTAGGTTAGCAGCAGCCGCAGCAGTTCACGCCCATGTTGGGGTTTGCCACCTGATAAGCGGGAATCGGACGAGGATTGACCCGGTTCAGGATGGTATCGGTCTGCTGGGACATCACGGTGGTCAGAAGTGCGTTCTGACGATCCTGAGAAGCGGCAAACTTCAGGCTCTGGTTCTCAGCGGTCAGAGTGGCAATCTTATCCTGCGTGAAGTAGTCCATCATGCTGCGGAAATTGGCGTTGCAGTTGTCCACGATGGCGCGGGCGTTGTCTGCGATAGCCTGACGGGTAGCGCAGTCCTGCTGTGCAATGGTGTACTTCAGGTCGCCGATCAGCTGTTTGTTCTCGCAGCAGCAAGATGCCAGCTGCGTGGCAAGAGCGGTCTGACCCGCCTGTCGTGCGTTGCCCTCCTGCATGATGGCAAGGCTGATGGCGTTGTCGCCGTTGGACACGCTACGCTCCAAACCGTTCACAAGCTGTGCGTTCTGGTAGCCGAGCTGACAGATGGCACTATTCACACCAGCAAAGCCGTTTGCGATGTTGGTGTTGACGCCGTTCATCTGTGCCAGCTGGTCATAGCCCAGAGAGCAGATGCCGCTCTGGATGCCAGCCAGAGAACGAGAAGTGTCCTGCTGGTAGAAGCCCTCAGAAAGAGCCGCGCGGGTATCTGCGCCGCCCTGACCGGTTGCACCGGTGCCCACCAGATAGGGGATGTAGCTGTTCATGCCGTTGTCACCGCCGTTCCGGCCATAGCCGTTTGTGCCCCAGCCGAAGATGATAGCGAGGATAATAACAGCCCACAGACCTTCGTTGCCGAAGAATCCGCCGTTGTTATTGCCGCCGTCCTGCCCGGCCAGATAACCAGTTGCAAAATCGTCCATAACAAAACTCCTTTCAGTTTTGCGTTATGCTATCCCACCGCCGTGTGCGATGGGCGAAGCCAAACAAAAGCGGTTTTTGTCAAGTCCGCAAAACTGAGAAGCGTTTCGCTTAGAGGGATGCTTATTTTGGGATTATCAAATCAGCTTGGAGGATTGCTTTTTTCGTCTTCCGGGTCATCCCACTTTTTGCTGGCAGCACCGAAAATCAGGCCAAGCATCAAAGGAACCCATATTTTGTCGTTTCCGCACAGATTGTTGATGTCAAAATCTTTTTCTGGATGGCTGTTTTCAAAATCATCCATTGTAAAGCCTCCTCACTTCGGAAGCGTCAGATTCAGGACGCTTGCCAGCTGGTTCAGGTCGATGCCGCGCTCTTTGGCGAGATTCTGCGCCATTGTCCTGAGCTGTGCTTCGTTTTTGCCCTGAATCAGGTTCAATCCCTGCATGATGGGGGCATTCTGCCCGCTCAACTGCTGGATAAACCCCATAGGGTTCTGTCCGGCACGAGCCAAATTTGCAAGCTGCATGATGGGGCTGTGCGTAATCACATCAAACGGAGAGGACATTGTTATTCTCCTTTCTTTGCTGTGGCAGCGGGCTTAGAAAAGCTCTTCTGCCACTTTTCCAGTTCATCCAGCCTGTGGACGAGGGCGTTATACTCTTCAACAGGCACATACTGCTGTGTCGGTGCAGCGGTCTGCTGTGCCTGTTGCGCCTGTATCTGCCGCCACGCTTCCGGGCTGTAAAACTCCTGCACATAGGATTCACAGGTGTCCGGGTTCAGCCGCTTGCAGTAGATCACACCGCTGCGCAGGTCGGGGCAGTAGGTCGGTCTGCCGTACAGGTCAGACGGTATCGCCAAAAACTCTTCCCTGCTGGAAACAGGTCTACCCAGCAACCAACCGCCGTCCTGCACCGACTGCTGAACAGGCTGTTGCCCATTCATCGGCTGCGGACGTTGCTGTTGAGTCTGCTGCATCTGTGCAGTTGGTAGGGGAGTAGCAAGCCCTACCGTTCCCATACCACCGTAAGGGTTGACTGGCTGTTGCGGAACATAGGGCGCTCCGGGTGTTTGGTAATAGCTCATGGTTCATCCCTCCTATTGCATCCAGTGTACCGCATCGGCAGAAAACGAAGGACAACGAAGGTACAACGAAGGACAAATATAAACTGATACAACTGCTACAAAACGAACAAAAAAATAAGGCAAAGTCTGGCGACTATGCCTGTATCACTTGTAGCAGTTTTGTGGTATAATCAGTATAGTAAAAGAAAACGGAGGTAATGAATATGGAAAACACCACTATCAAAAATCTCGGAAAGCTCTACCGCTTGCTGGATGAAGCCTGCAACTCCGACCGCGTGAATCAGGCAGACCTTGACAACGCTACGAGGTTTCCCGTGCGTGGCGTGATGATGAAAATTACGTTGGCACATAAGCTCCACAAGATGACCCCGGAGCTTGACAACGCCTGCGCTTACGTCCTGAAGGATGTAGACCTTGAGGACGTGGATAACAGCTTTGCGCTCAAAGCATTGCCGTTGCAGCAGCAGGGCATGTTCCAAATCGGGTATATGTCGCCAGATTACAAGACACTCGGGATGTCTTCCGTAAAAATCAAGGCCGCTCGGGAAAACGCTGGGCTGACCATTCGTGCGTTGTCGGAGAAGACCGGGTTATCTACCGCGACCATCCAACACGCAGAAGCCAGGAAACCTATCCGGATGACCACGCTCAAGAAAATTGCTGCGGCCTGCAACGTATCAGTAGAAGAGTTGCAAGGGTAAAAGAAAAGCGCCCACACGGAAAAATCCGCATGAGCGCTTAACTGTAAGGATGCACACATTGGAGTGCAATGCTAAGATACCACATCATCCAATATATGGCAATGATTTCGACAAAACTAGTAGGAATAAAACAAAATCCACCAGCCTAAAAGCTGATGGATTATAAGTGAGCGAGTAATCGCCCTGCCACCGAAGTGGCAAAATTGCGTCTCCCGCATGGTACGCACTGCAAGTAGGCAGGCGGGAGACTGTATCATCAAAAATGCCTACTTCTGCTATCGCAATTTTGACGTATGCGCACTATTCAAAACCGTTCAAGCATTTTCGGACTTGCTATGGCTGGAATTGAACCAGCGCAATAGACGGGGTGCGCCCTGCTCTACCAACTGAGCTACATAGCCTTAAAGACCCGCCATGATACGCATCGTTGAGAGGCTTAACGGGTTCAGACATCCGCCCTAATGCGCTTCTTCGAGAGGCCGGGCGGATTTATTGAGATTATTATACCATAATTCGTGCAAAAAGAAAAGCGGCAAGCTCTGGAATAGCCTGCCGCTTTGTTGCGTTTGTAGAATCAGCCTTAAACATGCGTCCTACATACACTTAAATTGTAAAAATATTATATCACACATCTAGCATTTTGTCAATAATTTTCAGCCTATTGCCGATTGATGTCCGGCAATACGGCACACGCGCTGCAATATCAACTTGGCATAGCTGGTCAACGTACCGCAACCGGGCGATTTTCCGGTCATACCTCCCAAGCGGCGCACGTTTTATCACAGCTTTTATCTGTTCTGCATTAAGACCTTGCAACGCTGGCGGAAAGACTACGCGAGCCGCCGCCACAGGCAGCACCGAGCCAGAAGGGCTGCGGCAGCTGTCCGGCGTTGCGCACCATTACGGTGACGTTACCGAGATGGTATGTTTTCGTGAGATCACGAAAACGTGCGCAGACCATTTTCGTGATGTGCCGAAATTGCTCTTGTGCGGCGTACATCTCGGTAAAGCCACCGGGATGCTCGTATGTAATGCTTGCCATGATGTCCTCCCTTAATTCATGCTCAAATCAACGCTTTCGATTTCTGCACGGACTTCAAGTGCGTGAAGGTATGCGCCCATCGCAGATTTTTGCTCTTTCAGCAAATCCAAAGAGCAGACCGGCGTAATAGGCAACGTGCCAGCCTCATACTGAATCGTCACACGGTGAAGTTTTTCATATCGGATTTTGGTCTGCCAGTACTCCGCGCGGAGACGGTCTTTGTAATTTGCCGAACACATCGAATCAACGGTGTCAATAAATTCCATTTTAATAACCTCCTTACTGCTTTTCCAGCGCCGCCCGAGCGCGGTCAAAGAAAAATTGAATCACCGTGCCGATGGTTTCATCGGTGATGGCCCAGCTGATAAGCCTGCCGTATTTGCTGGTACTCAGGGTGGCCCGGAGCATCTTGACGACCCACGCTTTGCGCTCTGCGCCGCGTTTAGTCCCCTGAATCTCCTGCTCTGCCCGCTCGATGAGGTCCAGCACCAGCGGTTTTACCGCTGCGCCATAGCCCAGCCGGATGCAGCCGAGGGCGTAAAAGATAAAGCCGCCCAGCATGAGCACGAGGGCCACCGGGGCAGGAATGACGCCCAAAATGTTATTGATTGTTGCCATGTATTACTCTCCTCTCTCTTTTTCGAGGTCTGCAATTCGGTGATTTGCTACCTTCATCTGTTCTTCAAGCACCGGGATGCGCTGAGCAAAGTTGTTATGCGCCCGCACTTCGCGGGTCAGTTCTTCCAGCTTGGTTTCGGTCACAGCCTGCTGCTTGTCAAGCTTGGCGTCCATGCTCTGGGCGGTGCGGTTGTTGGAGACGATCACGCCGATCAGGCTCAGACCGCCGGTGATAATGGCCACGATAATTGCTTCGCTCATGCGCCCTCCCGGAGACGGGTCAGACCCTTCTTGCAGATGATTTTTGGGTAGTTAACGGTGGTCACGTTGAGGTCTACGTTACCGGAGATGCCCGGCACGCTGCCCTTACTGGTGTGCTGGTGGGAGTTGTACTTAAAGGTAACAGCAGGCGGTTTGCCCGTATAGTCGGCCAGCCAGACGTCCCACCGAGAGGACAGCCGAGCCATGTCCAGCTCGTACTTGTAACCGGTGTAGGTATACAGCTGGGCGTAAAAACCCATCCGCTCCACCTGTTCCAGCGCGTAAGCGGTAAGATTGGACAGGTCAAGCGTGGACAGCTGCTTGAGCTTGTTTTCCTCCACGTCCACGCAGATGGGGAGAGAAAACTCCTTGCCATACACCGCCTGCCGCAGCAGGGCGAGCTCTGCTGCGGCCATTGCCTCGCTGGTGGCGTAGGTGTAGTAGTAGACGCCCACATCCAGCCCAGCAGCCCGGGCGTTGCGGTAGTTGGTCTCAAAGGTCGGGTCGATGTACAGGCCGTCTGCCCGCTTGGAGAGCTTGCGGTTGGTGGATACCGTCTTGAGCATGACGCCTTTGTAGCCTGCCGCTTTGACCTTGCGCCAGCCGTCAAGGGTGATTTTGCCCTGATACCGGCTCACGTCGATGTAGCGGTAAGGCAGCGGCCCGCCCCAGCCGGGAGGAGCGGCGCTCTGGGTGTCCACAATGGACACGTCATAAATGCTTTTCTTGTCGTTGTAAATGCGGTACTTGCCATCCGGTGCGCCGGAGACGTCTGCCGCTTCCTTTGCGTGGGCAAGGGCGGAAAAGAGGCGGGAGAGAAAAGTCAGGAGGTTCATGTGGTCACGTCCTTTCGGTTTTTGGTAAGATAAAGCGTCCTGTTGGCGGATACCATCTTGAGCATCACACCGTCAATCTTTCCGCTTGCCTTAACCTTGTCCCAGTCGATGCGACCTTGCCAGCGGGAAACGTCCATAATAATATCAGGCATACACTTCCCCCGTAATTTCCTCATATTCCGCTGCGGTCAGGCGGTCGCGGGCTACCAGCATTTGCAGCATGGCTTTGCTCCACATCCCGCTGTCGTAGTTTCTCTTTGCCATATAGTAGCCGTTGCTGTGCTCAGTCATGATATGCGCCCTCCTGTTCTGCGGTATCCTCTACCGGCACGCCCTCCAACAGGCAGAGAAACTCCACCTTTGCTACGGCGTTGACAAGGTCTGCCGCATGGTTCTCGGTCTCAGTGGCTGTCTTAATGCTGCCGGGTGCTTGAATGATCTGCATAAGTACCTCCTTATACCATTCCCACGATTTTACAAGCCGGGGCACAGCGAAACGCGCCGGCTGCGTAAAAGTTGTCGATATAGCCAATGGCGTTCACGTCGAAAACTTTGTCGCCGGTGCCGGGATTCACAGAGCGCAGATACACATGGCGGCCTACGGTGCGCTGTTCCAGACTGCGGGTGATGCGCAGCGGGTAGGCCAGCCACAGAGCCTGCGGGGTCTTTGCGCCGGTGCGCTCCTTCCAGTACGGCCAGTAGGTGCCCTCGCCGGACACCTTCGGCAAGCAGTAGATCTCCTGCAGCGAGGGCAGGAAAATCTTGTCATAGGTCACCACAGCGCTGCCGTCATCGGTGACGGCGTTGCCGTAGGTGACCACCTTGGTGCGGGTCAGCGCGTTCTTGAAGTCATCGGAGAATCCAGCGAGGAAGCCGGGCACGGTGTCTGCCTGATCGGGCTTCATGTCCCACTCGTCCTGCGGAGTCCACCACTCTTTTGCGGACTTGTCGCTGTTGAGGTACTGGCGGAATGCGGACTTATACCACCGGTTGTCGCCGCAGCCAACCGGATGCAAGCCGTTCAGCTTGCCGTTGGGCTTAGCAAGGAAGATGCCGAGGTTCGTACCAGCGCTGCCAGCAGAGACGTTGCAGGTCTCCAGAAGAGAGCTCTTTTGCCGGTCTTTGTAGACATACACTTTCCAGCTGGATGGAGCTGTATTCGGAGCGTTGTAAAAGCCAGTCAGTCGTGCGCCAGCGGGGGCGTTTTTGGTCAGCGTGAACTGATAGACCGTGCCGTTTTTGACGTTGGCGCCCCAGTCAAGACCCATCTTGACGTTATAAGTGCCAGCCACAAGACCAGCCTCCGGCACAACAAAAAACGCCTGATATGCGGAAAACTGCATGTCGTACAGGGTTGCGTAGTGCATCTGCATGGTCAGTGCCTTGAATACGCTGCCGCTCTCAAGCTCTGCGGTATCATCCGGCTGGACGACGTTCCACGGGCAGTCATACGCCTTGCCGTCCTTGTCGGTGTAGGTGTTGACAAGCTGCGTGCCAACCGGGAAAACCAGCGGCGCATTGCCTGCGGCCACAACGGCCTTGATGGCATTGTAGTCCATCTCCTCCACGGGAGTTGTGGCCTGCGCCTTGGCGATGGTGCCAAGGGAGTTGGACATACCAAGCAGGATGGCAGCCATCTGGTCCAGCTTCTGGCCGTTTTTCTTGGCGGTCTCGTCCAGATAGATCGGCTTTGTGATATCAGACATTTACTCCTCACTTTCCGGGACGCCTGCGGTGGTCGTCCCATCGTCGTATGTCATGCAGAGAGCGCCGTCCACAATAGACAAACCCAAAGTCAGCGCTTGCACGGATTCGCTATATGTTTTTGCATTCTTCTCAGAAACAGCCGCAGAATCTGCGCTGTTTTTAGAATTTGTCTCGCTTGTTTTTGCGACAGATTCACTTAATGCGGCGTTTCTTTCGCTTTCCTTTGCAGCGATTGCGGAATTTTCTGCGGCGTTTGCACTGGATAATGCGGAACGTTGGCTACCCAAAGCGTTTTGCGCAGCGGCCTCAGCTTGCAATCTGGCTAAATCGGCACCAGCGACATCGCTCAAAGTATTGAGTGTTGCAGCGTTCATAGGGGTGCCTTCCACAATGGGCTCATCGTTCCGAATCAACGTAATAATTTCCGAAGAACCGTCTGACTTTTTCATAGTCCAACGGCCCGGGTATTTTGCTTTTCGGTCAATAAACCGCATAGTATGGTTCACCTCCACAAATTGGCTCGGAGCAGTAAAGCGTGTAATCTTTGGCTATACTTTCGATGTCAGAAAGTATCTTTTCGACCTGATTTATCACGCCAAATTTCATAGAAAGAGATTTCGGCACATCCGGAGTAGAGCTTGTTCCGCTGCATTTTGAACGAATGGCTTTCACGCTGGCTATCCAACGATTGGCGTCCTCTGTAGTAAGATAGCTGTTCGGCCCCCATTCGGGAGTAGACGTTCCGGTGAAAGTGATTGTTCCAGAAAAAATCATTTTGGCGTCATCGCCATAGTAGGCGCTGCCGTGTGCAATGTCGATGTAGTCGTTTGCTACGACCCAAGATGGCTCGACAGAGGGCGGATAGAAGTTGTTGGCGGCGGCGAAATAGAGCTGGTATTCGACGCCCTTTTCCAGCACGATGTTCCCCATGTCCAGCACTACATCATTATAGCCTTTGACAAGGTCGATGGACTTGTCTACTAGGGCGGTCTCGGTGCCGTACTTGCGCAGGACGGTGCGCATTTTGCCCGGCATATAGCCCTTGACGCGGAATCCAAGCGAGCGGAGCGGCAGGCCCGCTTTCTTAGCAGTCAGCGGCATGAAGAACTCGGACTTGGCGGGATAAGTGTCCCACGCAGGGATGTCGCCGGAAGTATTGAGCGCCGTCACGACCAAAATCGGGTCGATAGGAAGTTTCACTCCGACAATGTCAGCAAGCTCTTTCATGCCCTGTTCGATTCGTGCATAGTCAGTGTAACTGAGCGCTCCTTTCATACCGGAGGCCCACTCCTGCTGTTCAGCCGTTGTCCATGTGCCGGTTCTGGCTTTGGCTGTTAGCTCTTTGACCCGGTCTACATCTGCCTGCGTTCGGTCTGTAATCCACTTTGCCATACAATCACCTCTTAAAAAATCAGTTTGCCTTTAGCGTCAATGGAAAGAGACTTTGGAACGGTAAATGCGGGGTGAACGACATTGTCATATTTACGAGGACCCTCGTCATTCGTAGCGTAAGAAATCGTCTCTGCGTTGGTATTCACTTGTAACGTAGAATCATACACGGCGAACGCTCTTGCAAGTTTGCTGACCAACAGAGGTCGCCAGTACTTGTTGTCAGTTGAGTTTGTGCCAGCAAAATCATAGAGCATCTGAAGCGAGTACAGGTAGGGAGTTCTTGTCCAAATAGAACGTCCTCTCTCAGAACCTTCCATGTCGGAGGCAAGCATTGTTTTCAGGATTTTGGATGCATTCTGCAATGGAGTGCCTTCGTTGTGCTTATAGCTCGGGCTGCTAGTTGTCCAATTCGGAGCATCAGAGCCTTCCGTGTCGTATCCAAACTCATGGTAGGAAAGAAGGAAAACACTTTCGGCCATCGTGGATACCCTGCTGCTACCAGAGTTGCAGTAAGAGTCTGAGAAACCGGGGGTGTAGTAGATAGTCGTCTTGTTGATAGCTTGCTTTTGAGCATAACTGAACGAGTTGAAGTAGTCGTTGTTGAGCCAGTTGCTTACGCTACTACTGGCATAAGTAGACCATGTAGAATCCCAAGCCATAATAGCCGCGTAGTGCTTTCGAACCAGAAGAGTTCGCCCAGCCCCGTTCAGCTCGCTTTCGTAGTCGTGCTTCGCAACGATGAACTCGGCCACGTTGCCGCCCTCGTCCATAAGAACAGTGTCGCCCTCTGCAACATCAAACAGGTTGTACGATGTTGTAATGAAAGAGCATTTCGCGGAGACATTGCCCACAAAGGCAGTGACAACAGCCTTGCCCGGGGAGTTCCACTTGACTTGACAAGTGGATTTTCCCTCTGCGTTTGTCAGAACGTGAAGAGAGACAATTCCTTCGGGAGAAGCTGCCCAGTTGATTTTGGGAGAATCAATGGTAGCAGGGGACAGGGTAGCGGAAAGAACAACGGAATCACCCCAGTCAAGTTGTTCGCTGACATGGTCAAGAGACAAAGCCTGAGCGTCCGCCATCATGTACCCCTCTACAGTACCTTTGAAGCACCCATTGAAGGTGTATTTTGCATTGGTCACAAGCAAAACAGCATCGTAATTGAACTGATGGTGAATCTTTACCATATCAAGAGCGTCAACGATAGGGCTTGCTCGATAAGTAAGAGAAGCTTTGCGACGATTAGAAAGGACTCCATAAGACTCCGTAAGGGCATTTCTGGATTTTGCAAGAATGTCCTTTGTAAGCATAACATTGCTCAGAGTCTGGCTCACGCCCTTGCCCGAAGGGCTTTCGGGATAAGCGTAGGTAGCGCCACCTACGGTGGTCACCACGTTAAGCATATTTTGAGCAAAGGTGATTTCCGGCCAAGAATAATTGTTCAGCACCGGAATATCCAATACCGAGTCAGAGGCGACAGAACCGTACACACGGTTAATCTTTATCACGCCGTCACGAGTCTGGTACAAAGCCATGCCAGCAGCATTGGCGGCGAGCTGTAAAATATCAGAGTTGTGATAAGTAGACCCATCGCTTGTAATGTCGGTGGAGTAATCTTTCAGTTCATCAGAGATTTCTGCTGTGATTCCGTCTGCCTCAAGCTGCTCCAGTGCATCGTAGCACATCTCATAGAGCGTGCCGTATTTTCTTCCGGTGTACTTCGTGCTGGACAGATACAGGAACGCGTCTCGCGCCTGAAAGGACGCCTCAATGCTGTTGGCGGGGACGCTCCACTCCGACAGGAAAAACATTCCTCCGCTCACCCATTCGGTCTTCCCGTCAACATCCATTCCATAACGAACAGTAACGGGCTGACGTTCATAGATGTACTTATAAATCCCTTGAGGGTTCACAGAGTCCCATGTGCGGTCGCTGTTGTCCAAACTAAAGGAAATCGACTCCTGAGAAAGCTGCCCGGAGATAGGGTCTCTTGCTGAAGAATGGCTGTAAGACAAAATTTTGGTCTTGTCGAACACCAGATACCTTCCGATTTTCACTTGTTCGACCCTTACTCGGCGGTTAGGGAGACACCACTTCAGCACCTCAATCTCTACGGCATCAAACCCGGAAAGCTCTACATCAACATCAGAACGGACAGATTTGTTTCCGTTTACGGTCACAGTTTTTAACCTGTTAGTCCCAAGATATGCGCTGACCGAAAAATCTGTAGCGTATTCTTCAAATACCGTAGACCAGCAAATTGAAACTCCGGGAATCGAGGACTTGCTCTCACTCGGAAGTTCAAGCCGAATAACAGGATGGTTTGAATCGTCAAAAATCTTGGCGCTCAAAAAACCAGTAGTTCCATACGGAGGGGAAGAAGGAACAATGGCGCAACTTCCGTCAAGAACAGTGAGATTAAGCTCTCCTGTGGAATACCTCGGAATGGAAGCATTATTGGAAAGCGCAATACTGTGAAAGGTGGAGAACGGGGCTGCCAATGACGTGACGATGGTAGCCTTTTTGTTGATACCCGGTTCAGTAATTCCACAGGTAATCTCTACAAAAGATTCCGGGACAAGGGTTTCGTTAAATTTTTCTTTCCACTTATCGGAGACTTCAACCATGTATCATACCTCCACAAGAGAAAGTTTGCACCCTGTCCATCCCATCACGCCACCGGTTTTCGGCCCTCTACGCCACATTCCGCCGGTGCGGTCGGAGACGTACATCTGACGGGTAGTATAACCGGCTGTGGCTTGGTTATAGAATTTAACAGTGCAGTAAAAATTCGTAGTGAAAAGACTCAAGATGTCGGCCCACTGCCGTGCGGTGAGGTAGTTCCAAGACATGGAGACCTTTGCCACATCATGCCGCACGACAGAACCAACAACCTTTCCCTGAACATTTCGGCCAGAGTCTACGATAGTACTAGTCGTTCCCTCATAAGAGGATGGTTCCGGCAGCTCTACGCCATTCACCGTAACCAGGGCAGGAATATTGGCCATCTGAACCATCCTTTCTTAATAGGAATAAACTTCGGTACCCATAATAGACACGCCACGTTCTTTCTGGGTCTTTTCAACAGAAGCGGTGAGCTGCTTGCTATCAAGGTACACTCTTACATCTCTTCCATCAGAGATTTCCTCTCCATACCGCTGCCAGATGTCGAGGAATGCATTGTAGCAGCCGTTGTACACAGCATCTCTCATCTCTTCGGAGTTTCCACTTGCGGCAGAATAAGTGCCACTATAGGAAGAGCTGGATGTCGAGGAATTGTAGCTAGAGCTTCCAACATACTGAGATGTATCGCTGTAACTACTGGTAGAATGGCTACCACCAAGTTTTGATACGATTCCAGCGATTGCAACACCAAGGGCGGCGGCAGCAGCAAGGGCTACGATTCCAGCGGGAATGCCAAAAACCGTAGCGCTGAGGGCGGCGCCCACAGCAGAAAGCATTCCCGCCACTGCGGTTCCGATGGTGCTTACCAGCCCGGCAAACCCAGCGAAAATTGTCGGGAAAGAACTGAGCAAGCCGCCAGACAGCGCAGCGCTGATTGCTTTAGCAGCCGTTGCGAGAGGAGACTTCACGTTTCCGAAAGCCTGCGTAATACCAGAAAGCATCGTCTGAGTTTCAGAGGAAACCTTTCCGAAATTCTGAGTCAGTGCGCTCACCAGATTTTTGCCAATGGTAGCAGCGGTATTCAGCAGAGAAGAGGCTTGGCTTTTCAGCTCTTTACTCAACCTGCCGAGCAAATCGCTTGCAACGGACTTGACGCGTTTACGCTGCTCATCGCCCATAGCGCCCCAGATGGAAGCAGCAATAGTAGTGCCGACTGTTTTCCAGTCGCCACTCTGCGCGGCCTGAATGAAAGTTTGCACCGTGCCGAAGAAGTTGGTTTTGAGGTTGTTATCGAGTTCGACCCACTTAGAGTCTAGCCCGGAAATGATGCCGTTGACGTAGCTTGTGCCGCAGTCAATGCCATAGCTCGCCATCTCTTCGCCTTTGACCTTGGTGGCGTCTACGAGTTTATTCATAGCATCGTTGACGTAACCGAGAGAGCCAGTGATACCGTTTGCAAGGCCTTCTACGACGTAGCCGCCAAGCTCTGCAAACACCTTAGAAGGAGAATGGATGCCGAGAGCTTCCTTGAAGCCATTGACAAAGCCATCAGTGAAACTCTTGATGCCGTCTGTAACGGTACTCCATGTGTCTTTTAGGCCGTTAATTAGGCCGTCCCAGATGAATTTGCCAAGTTTTTTCAATTCACCAGGAAGTTTTTTGAACTCCTCGACAATAGACGAAACGATTTTTGGAATTTCAACAACAACGAAAGCAACCATACGCTCCCGCCATTCAGAAATAACATCAAGAGTTTTGAGAATTGCAGTCCCAATATTTCCCGGCAGTTCTTCAAAAAACTTAACAACAGAAGAAACAATTTTTGGAACTTCGGTTGTTACAGTAACGACCATGTTTCCGACCCACTCCCCGATTTTGCCGACGGCAAAGCCAAGGGCATAGCCGATTTTTTCAGGAAGAGAACTGAACCACTCGCCAATGCTACTTACGATGTTCCCAACCTTTTCAGGCAGAGAAGTCATAAAGTCAATGACAGCGTTCCACTTAGTGACAATGATTTGTTTGATGGCATCGATACGCTGCTCAAAAACATTTTCGACATAATGCATTTTAATGTCGGCTTCTGCGGCAGCATCTGTTTTTTCGCCGCTCTCTTTAGCGCCCCATTTGATACCAGCCCAGTGAAGAACAAGGCCAATACCGACACCAGCAGCGGCAACGGCCCCAGCAACAGGAAGGCTTGCACCAACAAGTAATGCAACGCCAGCACCAGCAGCACCGCCAAAAATCCCCATCAGAGCAGTGATGATGGTGTCAAAAACGGGAAATTCTTTCAGCTTTTCACCAAGCGAGAATGTAATTCCCGCAAAGGTAATAAGACCTGCAAGACCGATAGAAAGCGTTGCGGCTGTACCAGAGGCTGCTCCAAGATTGGTGAGCAGTGTGATACCAGTAATAGAACCGAATGCCGTTGTTAAAGCAGCCTGAATCCATGTGCTTGCATCGCCAAGATTGGCTTCGCCAGTACCAAGTGCATAAGTAAGACCTGCAAGGCTCGCCACAAAAGCGATGCCCATACCAAGCGTAATGCCATCTGCTCCTATCGTGCGCCAAAGAACAAAAGAGCCAAACGCGGCAGATACCACTTCACCTAAAAGTTCGAGAGGATTCCCGCTAGATGCGTAACCCTTCGCAAAGCTGAATACTAACGATGCTTCGACAACGACTGTTGCAATCGAAAGAGCCAACTTTTGCAAATCCGTCATTTTAGAAATTGCTGTTGCAATGTTCGTCAGGAAATTGGTGATTTTCCACAATGCGAGTGCAGCAGAAATAGCGCCAATAACCGGCAGCATATCTTTGATTTTCTGCTTTATAGCGTCAATCTGCTTTGCAAACTCTTCATTGTACTGCTTGAACATATCGTAGCCGGACAGGTCTACATCGCCCAAAATGTTGCCAGCAGCTGCACCGCTGCCAGAACCGGAACTCCCCTGTGTGGGGTCAATTATGTTCAACTCATCAAAACCCATCGTGTAGTCCTTGAGGGCTTTGGCGGCTTTCTTGGTGGAGTCTGCCGTGTCATCCATTGCGTCACCGATGCCGCCAACGCTATCAGCGCTCTTGGTGAAATCAGTAAACACGACCTTCACACCCATCAGCTTTGCCACCCACTCGACAAACTCTCGAATAAGCTGAACAGCAGCAATCAGCGGGGGAAGAATGGATTTCAGGGCGGGGTAGAGCAGAGAGCCGACAGATTTTGCCAACATATCAAGCTGTGCTTTCAGAATCTTGATCTGGTTCGCAGGACTCTGGATGGTCTGTGCAAGGTTGCCCTGCACGTTGGCAGTCTGCTTCATAATGGCAATATAACGCAGAACTGCCTTATCTGCCTGAGACAGACTAGAAACCTGTTTGTTAAAGCCTAAAGCTAGAAGCTCCTGCTGTAACCGTGCCTGAGACAGGTCGACGCCCAGACGGCGAATAGGCTCAATCTCGCCAGAGATTGCGGAGGACATTGCAGTAAAGGTCTGCGCAACGTCCTTGTTCCAATAGGAACCTTCGTCATAGGCAAGCTGAGTCAGGTTCTTGGACAGAACGTATGCCTTGTCGCTGGCCAGACCAAACGAAGTACCCAAGCTCTGGATGGTAGCCATGTAGGTCATCGCTTTGGTCGGGTCAACACCAAGCAAGCCCTGCATCTTGCTAATAAGCGTATCGGCTTCACCGCTCAAATTGCCCATAGCATTATGAAACAGGTCTGTTGCTTCATAGAAGTCGTTGAACTTTGCAACAGCGTTGCCAAGATACTCAGCGATAGCTTTCAACGAAACCAGCTTTGCCATGTTCCGCATAAAGCCGTTCATCTGATTGGACAGGCTGAGATAGCTCTTGCGCTGCTTTTCGTTGGCTGCGGTCACGCGGTTAGCCTGTGTAACCACCTTACTCAACTGCGGAGGGAGCTTTGCAAAGGCATTGCCCACTTTGTCAAGCTGAGATGCAAGGGGAGTGAGCGAGGTGGAGATGCTATCACAAGCAGTCTTGAACTTATTGAGCGTGTCTGCATCCAACTTATCATTGATAGATGGGATTTTAACAATGGCGTTCATTGCACTGCCAACCGCTTTCAATCCAGAAGCATCAAGGTTCTGCAAGGGCTGTAATTCGCTTTTCAACGATTCCAGCTTTGCGCTTAAACCAGTAAAATCAATGCCAGAAACATCAATGTTTGACATCTTTTCGATGTTCTTAAAAATAGAACCAATGCCTTTGGATGCAGACTTCAGCCCAGCGATAGAACCAGCTAGTTTATCAAGGCTATCGCAGACGGCAGAAACATTGCCCTTAGAACGAAGATTGGCGATAGCGTTAGCCAATTTATTGATGTTAAGCTCTGCGCCCTGCGATTCCGCAGAAATCTCTACGGATAAGCTTGTAATATCAACATCAGCCATCACTACCACCATCCTTTTCCATCATGGAGAACATCATGCGCTTAATGCGCTCCTGTGCTTCCGCAGCACGTTGGTATTCATACTCTTCCTTCTCCTTTTGCGTAAGGGGAATCGGTCTATCCATGTACTTGATGGGTTTAGACCCTTTCTTTCGGAACATATTGCCAACCGTAGAGGAAAGCGCAGATGCCATGTAAAAACCGTTTCTCCATGCTTCTGCATTAGCTCTGCGTTCTCGCAGCTCCTCTGCGTCACGGTATACCTTAGCCAGCCAGACATCGCCGTACCAGAACTGGTCGTATGTCATGCCGATGGAGATGTAATAGGCTTCTACATCGTGGAACAGCTTGGAGAAGGAGAACGGCTCTCCCTCTCCGTCCGTTTCCTGAGATTGTGCAGTTACACAATCTCCCACGTTGCGTTTTTTGCAGTTTTGTCCTCAGTGTCAGTTGCCAGCAAAGACTTAGAAGCGTCCATGAACATCTCAAGCAGCGCAGCCATCAGCTCTTCCTTCTCGTCGATGTGGGCAAACATTTCGTCCACGACTTTACGCTTGATGCCACGATTCCGGGCGATAAACGCGCCGTAGAACAGGGCGCGGGAGTTGGACAGCAGGTTGGTCATCTGGGTGTACTGGCCAATCTGAAAGCCTGCACGTTCGGTAGCTTCAACGCTGTCACGGGTGAAAGTCAGCTCATAAGTGTTCTTGCCATCGGGGGAATGAAAATTGATAACCTTTGCAGCCATAATAAATGCTCTCCTTTATAAATAGGGGCAGAACCAAATCCGATGTTCAGTTCTGCCCGGTTTGATTGATTCGATTTTTGCGGTTTAGCCGCCGTTGACAGTCAGGGTCTCACTGAACTCAGGCTTCTTAGTGAAAATGCAGTTGATGGTCATTTCCACAACCTCGTCCACGCCAAAGCCAGACAAGCCAACCTGATGCATACCCTGCCAAGTGAAGCCGGAGCCGTCCTGCATCTTCAGGGCATAATACTTCACGGTGTTGCTTTCGGAAGTCTCATCGTAGCCAGCTTCCTTGACCTTCTTGTAGTCAGTCTTGTTGTAGTTGGCGGTGAAAGACTTGGTATCGGACTGGATAATGCCAAAGATGTTGACCTGCATGGGGTCAGACAGAGTGGTGGCATCCAGAAGGTTCGGCTCGGAGATCAGGTCGGGCACATCCTTGATGTCGCACAGCTTCGTCAGAGCGGTTGCGCTGTCGCCACAGTACAGGGTGGTATTCAGACCGGAGATAGCAGTACTCATAGAATGTTTACCTCCTTATTTTCGGTAAATCATTCCGTCCTCTCCGATTGTTGCCCCGTAGCTGCAATCAATCCGATAGACGGAATTGTTGTACAGCCCATTCAACGGGGCAAACGATTTTCGATAAAAATTGAGCGGTTCAAGTACAGAATCCACGACGCCCAAAATGGAGCGGGCTTCTGCAATGCGTCCGCTTGTTTTGTTGGAATAGACACGCACACGCAGAGAAACGGCAGCATACTTGCTTCTGCTGGCAGAATCCCGATGAACCGGGAGGTTGCTGTTTTCCTCTATCTGCACACACGGAAATTTTTTGACGTTGCTGTCATTGATTTCACCGGTGACAAAGATGCCGGGGACTTGCTTTCGCAGCTCCTTGGCAACAGCTGTGAAGATGGAATTGAAATAATCAATCAACTATTCCAGACCTCCCTCCACGTTGCTTCTACCTGAGAAGCCATTTCTTCAACAGCCCCCCACATAGCCATAGCCGGTTCGTTGCCATCGGTGTAATTCAACTGGCCTTTGCCATCCACCTGCTTGACAGGCGTGCCAGCATTGCCGGAGTCACCGTAGTAGTACCAGCGCTTATGCTGTCCATTGCCTTTTCCATACGTTCCGTGTTCGCCAACACCAGCAGGGAGTTCGCCGACATAAGCGGAATGGGATACGCCAGTACCGAACTCGATAAAGGCAACCGCCTTGCCCGCTGCAACGATGGTGCAAGTCTTGTCTTTTTGGTTGATATGGCATTTTACGTCATTGGAGCCAGCGTATTCTGCGTTAGCGAAACGTACCTTTGCGACTTCAAGCCCAAGCCACGAAAGGCGAAAAGCAAGTGCTCTAGCTTTTTTGTTCAGGGTGGCCTTGTACTCCTGTATCTGACGTTCCGCATCACGAAGTCCGGCATCGCTCAACCTCACTTTAATTTTCACTTGCGGCCACCTCCTTCAGCGCATACAACGTGTCCGTGATATGCTCTGCGACCTTGACCACAATGTAGTTGAAGGGCTTTGAAACGTCCGTCTGAAACCAAACGTGCGTACCCTCATAAAGTGGAGTGTTATGCTTTTTGCTGGACGAACTGACCACATAGCTGTAATCCGTGAACGCTCCAAAAGGGCTTGCCTCAGCAGAACCAGTAGGAGGGCTGACGTTCAACATCAGCTTTGCGGGTTCACTCCACGATTCGTATGCCGATTCGCCAGTTTCGTTTCCCCATTCGTCCACAACAGGCTTTTTCTCGCCGACCGGGTTTGAGTACCACAGTGGGCGTTTATCCAGCGGGCTACCATTGAACATCAGCCGATAACACCTACTCTCGGAACCACTTCATTCAGCAGGGACTGCGCCACATCAGAGCTTTCCCACACACGAGTAATGCCGTTGTTGGTATAGCTCGTTTGTCCGTTTGCTCCGATGTGGTTGTACAGTTCCGCTGCGATGCGTATCTGCAACGACTGATACTGCAAGGGCAACTCGTCCGGCCTGTTGCCGAAAGGGTAGCCCTGTGCAAATATCTTGTCTTTGGCGAAATCAAGCAGCAGGTCGAAGAGTGAGTAGTCCTCGTCCGTGACTTCACGGTCAAGTGCAGGAGCAATGTACTGCCCCAGCTTGACTGCCGCTTCGGAATACTGGTCTCCCATGCTGCTTTCCTCCTTTCGCCTTAGTAAGCCTTGATGCAGTACACAGCGTCCATGCGCTCAAAGGACGGCAGGACGATTTCAGAAGCATAGATGTTAGTGTTGACAGGATGCACGGTCAACTCGGTGGTAATGGCAACGCCGGTGTTCACAATGGACACGGATGCGCCGGACTGGCCGGACATCAGATCGGCTTCCTCAGGGGTAGTGCCATACCAAGTCGTACCGAGTTTGCCATCAGGAGCCAGAACAACATAACCGTCAGGAAGATATTTTGCGGTGTCACCACCGCCTTCAGGACGATACTTCTTGTTGTAGGTGAAAATCTCAAGGCCAGTTGCCTGACGAACAACTTCCTTTGCTTCATTCGCGGTGAGAACGGAAGTGGTTCGATTGTTGATGGTAAGGAATCGGTTCTTTACTTCATCAGCAGCAATCATCTTCGCGAGCGTAGCCTTGTTCATAAAGACGCGAGTGACTTCTTCACCAGTTGCATCATTGACAGCATCGGCCGCAGCAATCAGGTCAGAAATAGGCGTAGCAGAAGCGGGAGTGTCCCACTTTGCGGAAGTTGTCAGTGCCTTGTAATTGCTTTTTTTCCACGTTCCATCAGGGTCGTAATTGTAAGTGTAGTTCACACCGTTTGCCTTGATGGTGATGCCGGGAGTGCCATTTGCAGGAGCCAGCAACTGCCAAATCATACGTTCAGGCACGATGCGTGCGCCGGTGACGAGATCGCTTACATCATCATAAATGCGCTTCACAACGTCACGGGCATAGGGGTCGTTGCTGTCGAGAACACGCAAGATTTCCTGACGGTCTTTCTCACCCAGATGGTAGCCCTCACGGAAGAACGGCATCTCGGTCTCATCGAACTTGAAGCCCTCACGGGTGCGGAACGTAGCCTTTGCGTCAAATGCGCTGGGCATCAGAGACACGCCAACACCCTTGTGGCCGCGAATCCACTTCAGGTCAAGACCAGCCTTTTTCTGAGCGGGGAACAGTGCGTCAGATGCAAAGGGCATCGCATTAGTAGGGTCATTCGTCCAATAGGCGGCAATCGCAGCCGGGGCAAAGACTTCCTTAAGATTCAGTGCCATGTTGTTTTACCTCCTATTAAGCGTTCACGCTGATGTTGTCACGGCAGAAGATGCCAGGAACGGCAGTCTTGAGTGCCTTGATTGCGTCAGCGTCAAAGGTGAAGCTGGAACTTGCCGCTGCCTTCTTGGTGTCGATAACACCACGAATCAGCAGGGCGGCGTTGGGGTTCTCTTCCGGGTCAACGTCATACAGTAGGATGCCGTCAGCGTTGATCGTCTTAGAACCAGTCTCGCCAGCAGCAACAGCTTTCTTGCCAGCCAACGTCATGGGATAGCCAGCCTTAACCGCAGCAGTTTCGGTCACGGTAAAGGGAATGGCGGTGTAGTCATTGGAAGCAAGGATGGTATCGTTGATTCCGTTGACCGTGTTTCGGGTAAACTTCATGTTTTCCTCCTTGTTAATGGAAAGCACTCATTGCGTCACTCGATGCCTTAGAAGTATTTACGTTCTGCTGTGCAAGGCTCTTAGCAAACGCCACGCCTTCGCTGTCAGAGCCGCCCTTGCCATCCGCACCCGGAGGCGTGGGCATATCCTTCAGCAAAGAAGCCTTGTATGCGGTGTCATGGGCGGTCATAAATTCCGATTGGAACTTAAACACCTTGTCCATGTCGCCGTCAGCCAGCGCAGATGCAGCCTTGCCAGCCAGTTCAGCGTCATAACCCTGTGCAACGAACTTTTCACGGTAAGATGCAAGGGTTTTTTCCTTGACGAGGTTTTCCTTGTCAGCAGTCAGGGCTTCAATCTGTTTCTGCATTTCTGCCAGCTTGTCAGCCTGTTCCTGTGCGGCGTTCTCGTCATCGGTGCGCTTTGCCTTGAGCTGCTTCTTGTACTCGGCTGCTTCACCGTTGGCTTTCGTTACGGCGTTGCGCAGCTTCTCAATCTCCGCGTTAGGGTCTGCAGCCTTTTCAAGCGCAGAAACAATTTCATCGGCGGTCATGCCCTCTTTGTAGGAATCACCAAGTAACGCTTTGTAGTTCATATTGTTAATTTCCTCCTGCGTTTTTTTACCGTTGCTTCCCTGCAACGCTGCGAAATTTGTATCCCGGCTTCCCTGCCGGAATATGCAAAGGGTTATTCGCCCTCTGTTTCTTTATTGCTATCGGTAGACTGCTTGTCTCGGCTTCGGTGCTTTCCCATCCTCGCCCAGCTTGCCAGCGGCAATCAAGAACGGTTTGCTCATTTCGTAAGCAGCCTGCGGGTCAGGGAACAGACCGGGCGTTGTGAACGCCAACTGCGGGTCAATGCTCTGGCTAAGCATCTGTGCGAAAATCTGAACCTTGCTCTGCTGGTTATCGTACTGACGGCGGGGCAGTTTGATGTTGATGTCACTTGCCATCAGCTTAGAGCCAGCCGTATCACGCAGGATTTTCAGCATTACAGACAAGCTTTGGCGTTCCGAGAACTTGAACATATTCTCATACTGCTGCGCCCTTGCTTCGGTGTGATTCCAACCGTTACGAACGATAACTGCGCCCACGTTGTCAGACGTTGCGTTTTCACTGCCAGTGGCACTAGGCATAGCAGTCAGGCTGCGGTACACGTTCAACATGGAATCAAGCAAGGTCTGGCTCTGCTGCTGGTCAAGCTCGTTTGCAAGCTGTGCGACCGAAGCTGGCTGACCGGAAGATGACTTCAGGCACATTGCGCCCATAGCCTTAACAGCTTTTAAGGCTTCTTCGTCCACAAGGCAGTTGGTAAACACCATGATGGACTGAATGAACTGTGCCACGCCGTCCAGACGGTTGCTTTCAAGGTCGTTGATGGCATCCAGCACAGGGATAGCCGGTTCAAACAGACCCATGCGCTCCGGGTTGAGCTTGTATTCGACCATCGGCAGCATCCCCAGAGAGTGGTTCTCCGATTTTGTGACCTTGCCGTTGTCGATTTCAAAGTACTGGTTCGGCGTATACACGCAAATCAAGTCATTCAGGTCATTCTGATAATTGCGTGGGATGTGCAGCACGTTGGCGATGGGCTTGTGCCCAATGCCGGAGTTGTAAATCACATACGCCATGTCAGGGTCTGGAACGTCCACCAGCAGGGGTGTTTCGTCCGGGTAGTTGCCGCCATACCCCTTGTCAGGAAGAACAATGCGGTATCCCTGTCCGCACTCCAACATCCACTGCCAGAGCCGCCGATCGAGCGCGTCCTTGCCCTCATACTGCAAAGCGTTAGACAGGCGGGCTATTTCCTCGCCGTCACCTGTTGCCGTTTCAGACCGCACATAAGAGCAGGGAGTGCCGCTCATGTAGCCTGTGTAGAAGCCCACGCACTCATTGGCGTGGTTCTCTACAATGCGGTTGGTGATTTCAGCGTGGTACTCCTTCGTGCGATTGAGGACAGGCTGGCTACCCAAGTAGTAGTTGTGCAGAAAGCGAATCTCATTCTTATTCAGCAGATGAATAGACTCTGCCTTGCCCATAACCACTTTCAGCACGTTTGCCCGATTGATTTCCGTCTCCGGCGTTTCAATCGGTCTGCGTCCGGTCAGCGGATTATTCAAAAAGCCGCCAACGACCATCTGATACTCAGCCATGCGTTCCTCCTTTCAGGCAAAATAAAAAGCGCAGCAAGACAAACCTGTTAAGGTCTATCTCACTGCGCTTACAACTGCGCTTCAAAAGCTATTCAGTTCTTGAACTTCGGCACGGAGACCCACGTTTCTTTTGGAAGATTGGAATCTCCAATTGTAATCCAATGGCAAAGAGGGCACAGAAGGGAGAACTTACCTTCCACTTCGCCAAGATAACGTCCGCAATCACACGGATTGCCGTTTGCGTCTTTCCGAGGACGCTTGCATCGTACTTTTGCTACCATCTGTGCTCCTTTCGTTGGATTTCTGGAAACAGGCTGTTTGGCACAGACCCGTCAGAAGCCACCGGGAAACTATTCGCACTTCCGGTCGTGCTATTCTCCGCCCGGAGAAAGCCATTGCAGCCTTTACATTCAGTTGTCGGACAGACGTAAACGGGTCGGCTGCAATTTTGGTGCTACATAATGGATTTGAACCAATGTATGCTCGGATATGAGCCGAGTGCTCTAACCATACTAAGCTAATGTAGCATAAAAACCCGGCTTGATTGGTTAACCGCCGCTCTTTGCAATGTCATGTCTAAACATCACATTGAGAGCCGGGAATAGCGGTGGAGGTTTTGGAGAATAAGTCCATGCAAAGCTAGGTAGTTGGTTGTGCTGCGTAACGGAATCGAACCGTTGCTTGCCAGCCATGGGGGGAGACAGGCTGGCATTCCCCAAACAATTGGAAACGCAACATATAAAGTCCGGTGAAGGTGAAAGAGTGAGAAAACCTCCACCGGCGAAAGGAGGAATATGCTTGTTGACACGCACGCGAGTAAAATGACAAACCCCGCGTGCAAGCTATTCCTTTAAGGGAAGCTACAAAACTTCCTGCGTACATTATAAGCCTTGTCAAGTAGTGAAATCAAATAAATAGACCCAGCGAACACAATATATTGTGTTTTTAATCAAAATGGCCTCTTGACAGGCTCAATTTTACTGATTCCGTTATACAGTTCATCGGCAAGCTGTGCCAGACTATCCGGTGCATCATCGTGCGAAACTTTGCCAAGCTGCGTAAACATCGTCACCTGTTCCATGAACGCCTTGTACTCTTTCGACTGGTGCTTCTCGTCAAGGAAGTAGAACCGTTTGATGTCCGGCGCATACTGGATGATTCTGGACAGCTTGCTTTGACCACTGGGCGCACGCTGGCTGCGGACAGAGCAGTGATAGCCCCGCTGCCGGAGTTGACTGTCCACTACGTCACAGTATTCATCGCCGCCATTGTTGGCTTCGCCGCGCACCACATTGATTTTATGCTGGATGATTTTGCCCACGACTTCCGGTCTAGTCACGGTCTTATCGCCATTATTGAACACAAGGTCAGGAATGAACACGGCATCACCATACACATAGGCGATAGGACAGGCGGTAAAGTCCCCGCCGCCCCATGCAATATCCATGACCATAAGCTTGCGATCGGGCTCACCATCAGGTAGAACGCCGTTGAAATACCGCAGTTCGTCAGCAGGGAACAGCAGACCTTCACGCACATATGGCTTGCCCATGTACTTTGCCCACCATGTTGCATCGTCAATGCTGGCTTTCATATCGGCATAATAGGCATCGTCAAATCCAACACCGTAGTCATAGTTGAAGTTGCTGTGTCCGTTCTCGTCCACCGCAGGAATCACCCGGAATCTGTACTTCGGATTGTCTGCATACTGGTTCTGGATGCGTCCAAGAGGGTCAAACACGTTCCAGCGTGTACCGACCATCAGTTCCAATGCGCCCTGCTTTTTACGGTCTTTCAACTGGTTTAAGTAGGCATCGTACTTGTTGTTTAGACGCTCAACGTTAAGGCTTTCCTCCAAGTCCTCAATCAAGTCATCGCTGTACAGAACGCCGCCCTCTCCGATTTCAACAGCACCAGTCAGCGTACCGCCAATGGATCGGCAAGTAAGGGTAGGGAAACGCTTTTTGCGGTTCAGGTCAACGCTTTCGTCCTTTGCGCTCTTATCTACAAGCTGAACGTCAGGGAAGATTTTGCCCCAGTTATAGGTAACGGGGTCAGTGATAATAGACAGAACTTCACCATAGAAGCCGTTGGTCAGCTTGTCAGAATGTCCGCTCATGACCGATGCAACGTCAGGGCGGTTTCCCATAAGCCATGTGATGAAGAAAATGCACAGCGTACTCTTACCTACGCGAGCCGGAAGACTGACCCCCAAGAAATCTATCCGCTTATAGAACAAGTCCTCTAGGTCATCTGCCAGCACTTTCAGCACTCTGCGTCTGGGCTGATAGAACTTTTTCTCCGGCGCACGGTTCCATTCAAGGTAGATGCAATAACTGTCGAACACATCCTTCGCTTCAAACAGGTACGTCCGGCTGATAATGTCATAGACTTTCGCCACGTCTTCGCCTGTTTTCATCTTGCCCATTATGGCTGCACAGACAGAGCGCAGCTCCCCAGAGTATTTGTAGGCATCGAACCGCTTATCTTGCGGCAGAGCGTCTCTCAGGTTCACCACCGCCTGAAACCAGTCCTCATAGACCTGTGCTTCTGTCGGATTCTGCTTTGCATACGCTTTGATGCTGTCGATGATGGCAATACACTGTTTTGGCTGCATAAAAAATAGGCACCCCCTACCTGAAAATGTAAAGAGTGCCTACAACTGCACAAAAATCAAATATTCGGTTTTATAATGCTGTTTTCGGAAAATTATTTGCTAAAATTCGTTTTAACAGATTGAAAGTGCGATTTATTTGACCTCTTCCGCAAGTTGGTTGAGCCTGCGCTTCAATTCATCTGCGTCATAGTACAAGGCGTCTGCGACAGCGTTAAGAATATCAGACTTGTTGGCGTAATCGCACAGCGTTTCAATAAGTTTCAAACTCTGTTCTGACAATTTTACGGTTTTCATGCTTTATTCCTTTCTCTGACTATGTAAAGTAGGTTTTGGTTGTTCATCTCCTAGCATAAGCTTATAGCGGAGATACTTTTCGATAATACTGTGTCTTTCTGCCAATGTGCCGTAAATAAAGACGAGAGCATCTTTAGCAGCATCGTATTCATTCGGGAAAATGACAATTCCCTCGTTTGCAAAGGTCACGGTGCAGTTTTCCGAATGACAGGCTTCCAAGAACCGCTTGATTTCGAGGAAACCACCAAAATCAAGCATAGACCGTAGTGTAATGCTACCATTCTTAACAATCAGTTCTTCTCCCTGCATATTATCCAGCCTTTCTCTGTTCAGCAATCCGATACCATGTCTGGCGGGTCACGCCAAGCTGCTTGGCAGCGTCGGTGACGGTCAGAAGACGCTTTTCTACCTGTTCATGCAGAACATCAAAGAGGTTTCGGTCGTACTCGGTTGGCTTGCGGCCTTCCCTGTAATCGGGACGCTGGCTGGCAATCTTTTTGCCCTCTCTAGTGCGCTCAACAATCATGTCACGCTCAAACTCTGCAAAGGCAAGCATAACAGTCCGAATGACTTTTCCAGTAGGGGAGTTATTCATAACACCCATGTTCAAGATGTTCACCGATACGCCCCTATCAATAAATTGGTCTATCAGTTCAAGACCATTCTTGGCAGAACGAGCAATACGGTCAAGCTTCGCCACGATCAGCGTGTCTCCCGGCTGAATTTCAGCCATCAGCTTGTCAAGTTCAGGTCGATGCAGCTTCGTTCCGGTGTAAACATCTGAAAAGATTTTCTGTGCGCCGTTGGCTTTCAAAAGTTCAGACTGGGCTTCAAGGCTGTTGCCGTCAATCGCCTGCCCAGCGGAACTGACACGAGCGTAACCATAAATCATTCAGGTTCACCGTCTCTTTCAAGAACTTTAAGAACAAATTCATCCGATGCAACATCAGCACCAATAGGCTGAATCACGATTTGGTATTTCATTTCTTCCAAGAGCATTGCCATTGTGGACAACTTTAAATCATCCGCATTAACGCGGTTTGTCACATAAGAAGAAACTTCATATCCCATTTGCCTTGCAAGAGATGCAGAAGTATATCCTCTGATTTTCATAACGGAACGAAGAATGTCCCCGGAATTGACTTTATTTTTGGTTGCACCGCCTTTTTTCTTCTCTGCCATTTTTATCGAACCTCTCTTTCGACCCAATGATAACACATTCTCGTGTCACTGTCAACACCTTCTTGTGTTTTTTGCAAATTTTTTACTATCAATAGGGTGATAAAACGGCTGTAAACTTTTTCGTTGCTTTACAAACTGTATACTTGAATAATAGCCTTACGAATTATCGAAAAATATCTTTTGAGTTACTATCACTAGGGTAAACTAATCCGTTTACGGAAGTACTATCAAATAACGTAAATTTACGTTAGAATGCGTAAAATGTCACAGATGTGTGACTGAATTATACAAATTGGGCTGTTGACAACTATATACCAAACGTCTATAATCTAAGACAGCAGAGCACACGATGAATCAGCCAACAACGGTAGATTTATCCTTTGTGGCATAAAAAATAGGCCGTCAGCACGACCGACCAAAGTAGCACTGACGACCTATTCCACCACAAAACAGAAGCTGCGCAACCAAGGGCGCAGTCTCAGTTTCTGTTAATTATTATAGCAGAAGCAGACAGCTTCTGCAATAGAAAGGAGCAAAAAAACATGAACTTTCCCACAACAACCGAAGAATTTCTAAAAACCCTCGCCCACGGCAAAGAGCCGACCAGCGAGGACAGGGAGTACGCAGAAGCACTGGGTAAGCTGTCCGAACTGAACTACCGGGCAGGGTACGAAGCGGGAGCGACCAAAAATAATGGCTGAGTTTTGTGCAAAACGTAGAAAGTAGTTTGTCAAGATGAACGAACACTAAATGTTGTGTTTCGTTGGTCTATTTCCGCTTGACTTTACTACATTTTGCGATTACACTTAATGCACCTCAAAGAAAGGAGATGAAAATATGGCAAGAAGTCCCTACATCGAAGCATACCGCCATCAGGTAGCCGTTGGCTTCACTGATCGTCAGTATGAACTGCTGGTGGAGCACTGCAAGAAGTGCCGCGTATCGCTGTCACAGGCCGTCCGCGATGCCTACCTTGAGAAGTACCCCATGCCAGATGATGAAAAAGAATAAGACGCTCGCTAAAGTTTGCCGACCACAGCGAACGTCTTATGAAACACTCAGAGAGTATAGACCCTCTTTGGGTTATTATACCAGAGATGGCCTGCTCTCGCAAGATAGAAAGGTCAAATTTCTATGAATAATAATCTTGAAACCATCCGAATCTTCTCCGAAGATGTTATCCCTGTGTACGACACCGACACCGGCGAAAAGGTTGTGCTGGGGCGGGAACTGCACGAGCGGCTCAAAATCAAATCTAAATATGCAGACTGGTTTAAGAACATGGCTGCCTATGGATTTAAAGAAAACGTAGATTATGCGTCGTTTTCTAAAATTTTAGAAAACGGTGGCCGCTCAATCGAACACGCTCTCAGCCTTGATATGGCAAAGCACATTGCGATGATTCAGCGGACACCGCAGGGCATGGAGATTCGTCAGAAGCTGATCGACCTTGAGAAAAACGTATCCGTCAACCAGTTCGCAGGGCTTTCTAAGGAACTGCAAGCAATCCTTGTGATCGACCAGCGCACCATGAAGCAGGAGCAGCGCATCTCCGCTCTTGAGAACACTATGACCATCGATTACAACCAGCAGCGTGTGTTGAAGCGTGTCGTGAACACGGTGGTCATCAACGCTCTTGGCGGCATGGACAGCCCGGCCTACAAGAGCCGTAGCGTATCCCAGAAGCTGTTCATGGAATGCAACCGGGACATTCAGGACTGGTTCAACGTGAACAGTCGAAACAACGTGCCAAAGAAGCGGTTCGATGAAGCTGTCGAATACATCAAGAAGTGGAGACCGTGTGCGAACTCTGTTATGTTGGTTCAGGTCACAAACGGCCAGACCCAGATGCCCATGTGAAAGGAGAATAACTATGCTTACCGCAGATAAGATTCAGGATATGGGGGAATACCTCAACTACGCTTTCGAGACCATGCTGAAACTCTGGCGCACCGTTGACTACGGCGAGTGCGTCCACGAGCCTGTTATCGCTTGTGACGGAAAGATTGTCGATAGCGGTCAGCTTTCCTTTGAAGCGAACGAAAACGGCGAGATCGAGCCTGTTCTGCTCCGGGACAGCAAGTGCATCATGCACGATGTGAAGTATTGGATGCCCTTGCCCAATGTTGAGTACCATCCCTATCACTCTGAAATTGTAAAGTAAACAGCCTATAAGAAAAGCCAGTGGTTAGAGAATATCTAGCCGCTGGCTTTTTATTTACGGAACTATAAATCGGCAATCAGTGAATTTGTTGCCATCAAAGTCTCCAACAAATGTAATGGTCTGCCCGGGAGAAAGATTAGAAATTTTATCTTTTTCGTTTTCCGGGAATCCAGCCATATAAACGGTATAACCAATGCTGTGAGAAGTAATGAAATTCACGCTGAACATAACAGTGTACGGATTATCTAACTTAATCATTGCGTCTGATACACTGTTGACTTGATATGTCACCTTATATTGCTTGCCAGCGTATTTGTCTTTTGCCTTTACAGCGTTGTCCGCCGCCTGTTTTGCATAGTCATCCAAATCAAGCGTTGGAATATCATCATCCGGGTTATGCGAAGAAGCACTGGATGCCACCCGCTCACTGCTTGCAGGTTCAGAGCTTATAGGCTGTTCAGATTCGGATGCCGCTTTTTGAGATGCCGGAGTGCTACTTGCTGAGCTTTCGGAAACTTCCTCAATAGAGCTACCATCCAGTTCCGTTGCCGTAGACTTGGCGGAGGAAGATGTAACGCCGGAGCTTGCCGATTCATTATGTGATGGCTCTGGTGTTACAGCCAAACATATAACAAGAACTGCAAATGATGCAAAGAAAGCAATTAACATCCGATTGTCTTTCTTATGCGTTGCTTTGTTGTAAAGACACAGCGCTCCAAACACAGGCGTTGCAACCAGAGCAATCATTCCAAATAAGGCGTACATTTTTGTAGATTCCTCCCTTTCAAGGATTGTAAGGCAAGTATAGCACAGAACGCAGACCCTTTGTAGGGGTCTTTTTGTTTTTGCGGCGGAATTTTTGAGATTGGTAATGGGGGTGGGGTGATTTTTTTGAGCCTTTTTTATTTTTTCGGTGGTTGGACGGCTCACCACCCTCACCCCCGGCTCTCCCTGTATACCCTGCCGGTGACCCCTGCCAGCCCCAGCGCACCCGGACAAACTGCACATCACAGGCAGTAGCGCAGGGAGCGCCAAAACCAGGGCAGACCATGCAAGACACGGCGCACTAACACGCCGCACCGGTCTGCATACGATACCAGACCGCCCGCGTCTGGTAGATCGTACCGGTGTGGGACTCTGAAGGGCGTGTGGCGTGTCCGAAACTGTGCAGATTTGGACACACTCAAACATGAACGATTTTCAACACAAGAATGTGTGCAAAACCATTGACACAAACACAAGAATGTGTTACTATATAGACAACACAAGAACGTGTTACACCACCACCAAAACAGGAGGACAAAAAACCATGAAAAAGACCATCGATTATACCGCACTTGCTGATACCATCCGCGCCGAACTCAACACCCGCCACGATCGCAGCGCATGGAATAAGGCCGTCACGCTGTACGCCCTTGACCTGTTGGACGATGTGCAGGAGGGCGCGGATAACATGGAGCGCTTACCCCTTGACGGTGCAGAGCTTGAGCGGTGGGCGCTCAACGGTGCAAGCTGCTGGGAGCAGTACAGCAACGGCGGCTGCTCCCTCTGCTATGACGCGGATATTGCCGCCCGCGTCTGCACCCCGTCCGAACTCAAGCGCAAGCACGGCGGTGTGTATGAGCCTAACAGCCGCGAAACGTGGCTTGATGTGCAAGCCCGCGCACTGTATCAGGCTTGCAACCGTATCCGCACCATCTGCCGCACCAACGGTCTGTATTGCAAGGGGGTGCAATAATATGTTTGGACTTGATGCAAGCCAATTGGCTGCCCTCTGGTATGTGGGCGGCATGATTAGCGGCGCACTCGTTATGATTGCATTTCTCAACAGCTAATAAGGAGGGCAAAAAAATGACGACGTTTGAAGAAAAAGTGAACGCATACCGCGAAAACAAGCGGCTCCTTGAAGAGCTTGAAGCGATGAACGAGAGCATTAAATCAGATATTATCGCCATGATGCAAGGCGCGCCAGAAATGGCGCAAGGCACCGCAAAAGCCATTTACAAGGACGTTCAGAGCGTCCGACTGGATAGCAAGCTTTTGAGGACACTGCACCCAGACGTATACGCAGAGTGCAGCAGCAAGACCACCTACAAGCGCTTCAGCGTGGTATAAAGGGGGTGCGACAAGTGATATTTTCCTGCGTTCTGTTCTTCTTCTGGTTCTTTTCGGCGCTGTTTAAGGCGTCCAAATAATGGAGGGCTTATATTATGGCTAACAAGGGATATAATGCAACGACTGGACTATACAGCTCCCGTTACTACGCGCGCAAGGCCGCAACCGGTGCAGACGTTGTTGTCAAGGTATGCGGCGGCTATACCATCATGGCAGCAGCAGATTATAACATTTGGCGCAATCAACGTTAAAACAATTTCAGATTTGACCCCGCCCACGCTGGCGGGGCTTTTCTTTTGCCTTGCATCGACACGGTGCAGGGCTTTTATTTTGCCAAACTGCAATACAGCCACATACAAGCCTTTACAGCGGCGTTTCCGTTGATTTGACCTATTCCAACGCACACAATACAGCAGTCACACAAGCCGCCTATGCACCGCTTGCACCACACTAGAGGGCATACCATCAAGCGCAGCACATCCACCGATACCAGATACCGCCGCCACACCGGACGCTGTACAGGGCAGGGCAGCCGCCTATTATAATAAGGTATATAAGGGTGCGCCCTGTTATGGATCCATGCTAGACGGTGCAGCACATCGCAGCTCATGCCAGCGGCGGCGGGTCAGTGCATCCGGCTTGCATCTTGTGCAGGGGACAGCCCGGAGGCTTGCGATCTAGCACCGATCAGCGGTCAGGACGCACCGGCTGGCACACTCCACCCGGCGGGCAGTCCAACGGCAGGGGTGCAGCAGGCGGCGCGGAACCATTGGCGGCTACCGC
>ERZ791680.350-NODE-350-length-52994-cov-38.642721_pt1 | contig 52994 bp, 85 predicted proteins | sample MGYA00510051_ERZ791680 | MGnify/ENA primary metagenome ERZ791680 (study PRJEB30046, sample SAMN00715238) | human gut metagenome | study: EMG produced TPA metagenomics assembly of the A metagenome-wide association study of gut microbiota in type 2...
AGCACTACCAGCAGCGGTAGCAGCGCGAACAACTATGTTTGAATTGAACGTATTCGCCGCCGTAAAGGTGTTAGCTGCATTGAGCTGCGCATAGCCGCTTAAATCGTGGTTGCCGCCTAGAGCATCCCATTGTGCGCCGTCCCATGCTACATTGTCCCCCGCTTTAATACCGTGGTCAGGGTCTGCCGTTTCAACGTTCCACACGTCACCTATTTTCTGCCCAGTAGTCGGTAAATCTGCGTAAGTCGCAACGCTGCCTTTATATTGATATACCGTTGTTAATCCGAGTTGTTTCGCTGTTACTTTATGCGGATTATCGAAGTCAGCTTCATGTGTAGCAAGGTTATTCGCCACAGTAGTTATTTTTTTGGTTAAGTCTGTAGTAATTCCGTCAAGATCTGCTTTTGTAGCCAGCTTATACCATTTTGACCAACTACTAACAGTAGCCGGGTCACTGTTTTCTACAATTTGCCCGAAACGGTTATAAATCGCTCCGGTCGTTTTGCTCACCCATAGCTGTTTACATACGCTGTCATTATAATCGTTATCAACGTTTAAAAAGCCCGGGTTTGTTTCGGGCGCGTTAGGATTATTAGAAGCTTGTAAATACCAGCGATGAATATCAACTAATGTGTTTACATCTGTCGCTTTTGTCACGTTATTATAATAATTTAATACGCTTAACTGCTCAATTTTTGTCAATGCGCTCTCTGCTTTTTTTAACGCATTTGTAGCGTCATTAGCTGCGCTGTTAGCGGCTTTTTGCGCTGCGTCAGCGGCTTTTTGCGCTGCGTCAGCGGCTTTTTGCGCTGCGTCAGCTAAATCGTATGCTTCGTCTGCTCTGTTTTGCGCTGCTGCTGCGGCTGTAGCGGCAGCTGTTCCAACGCTTAAAGCATTGTTTGCAATATTCAATGCAGTATCAGCGGTTTGTTGCGCTGTTTGAGCCGCGGCAAGTGCATTATTCGCCGTTTCTAATGCTGCTAAAGCTATGTTATAAGCCTGTTGTGCTATTTTTAACGCTTCATCTGCGACTTGTTCCGTTGCATATGCTACGTTGCCTATATCGTTAATAGCGTCCTCTGTTTGTTGCTGAAAGTATAACCCTGGCAGTGCGCCCTCTATCGGCAGGTATTTGAATTTGTAGTATTCTCTGTTTAATATCTTGTTATTAATGTCATCTAATAACCTAGCATTTCTTATACGGGTTGAGTTGACTATATTGTTAATATCCATTTTTTCACCCCTTTGTTAATCGCTTATTAATGGTAGCCAGCGCACATACTCCGCGCCATCCACTAAATAGGTAGCACCTTTTGGTACTGGAAAAGATATTGAACAGTTTCCTTGTCCGTATTTACTTCTACCTGCGGTATACATTACTTCTAAACCGTTTACATAGCCAGTAATCCCAGTATTATAATAACTTTTTGCAGTTATAATTCCGTCTGTTGCAGCAGTGCCACTTGACGAAACACTTGAATAACTGCCGAAATGTGTTGCCACAGGTTTGGGTATCTCTCCAATGGATATGTCTATCTTATCTTGTACTTGTTCAGGTGTGATACCGCCTATATATGGCAAAAGCTCTTGCCAGTATGTTGTATCAATGCCCGGAGTTTTTAGCCCTGCCGCCGTATCTACGCCATTAGCAAGAATGCACATATAAAGCTTGTTGTTGTGATTTACTAGGCAGTTTGCAGAATACTGTAAAGTCGTCTTGTAAGTCATTAAACCGCCGCTTTGCTGCCAGTAGGCAAAAGCAGATAACATATAAAGAATACCGTTAAAGTCCGCCCGTGTCGGGGCTATGCCTCCTGCCTTAATTGGGACTTGCGTTATAGCAGGGAAGCCGTTCGTCTGTGACGCTAATCCCGTTGTTTCGTTATTCGTTGCCGGAATGATGTTTTTTGTCCCTTCGTTTGCAAAGGGTCTTTCAAATAAATACAATGGTTCTTGAACTACTGGTATAGACATTTTAACACTTCCTTTTTTCTTTATTCTATAGATTGGAGGGGGTACGGGTCAAAGACGCCATTATTGAATGGTTGAAGCAGGCTGCCGTTAAAACCAAACGTATTATCGATATCAATCATTACCAGCGACCAGCCTACGCCTGCGCCTACGATTAAATTCGCGCCTATCCTAAATATGGCAAGCTGAACATCTGTTAAATACATTGTGAATACGAAGCGAACGTGCATGGGATAGTTATTGTAAAACGTCCCGTCCTCTCTTTGCTTTTCGTCGATAACGTTGAATACAACGCCGCCCAGCTCCGGGAAAAGCTTGTTCAGCATATAGTTAAGCGTTGCAAGGCTTGCGTCGGTGATGTTAGCTAACGCTTTATAGTAAAGCAGTGAGCGGTATTCATCATCTTCTAACGTGAATTTTTTCCCGTTAATAGGGTCTGTTATCGTTCTGCCAATAACAAGGATTTCGCCCCATGTATCAAGCCCGACGCCATTAGCCGTCGCTATATTAAATATGTTATCATAAAAAACTAGCATATCTTTACTAGGGTCGATATTCGCGCGAAAATCATCTAAAATCTGATAAATAGTTGTGCTGCTACCGTATTGACTTTGGATATACGGTTGTAGTTCAACACGTATATTGTCGCACTCTCGAACATCTTCTTGCCCTCTAAAGTCCATGTTTAAGCCCCCTTAATCTAGTACGGTAATATTAATATCGCTTTCGCTCATTACTGGTATCTGATTAGCTGGAATATCGACGCTATCAGTCCATTTTGACCCGCTAGGGTATGATATCTCAATATTTTCGAGATTATCTACTCCAACGTCAACTATATCGGCGTAGAAGCGGCTTGCGTAAATCGTCTGTGCCATTTTCGCGCGTCCGTATTTATTTAATTCGCCGTTGAAGTTTTGAAGAACAACTTTTTTAATTTGTTCTTCGTAATTGGTCGGAAGCGTCGAAGTTTTCCTTATCTTTACAGACAGCGCGAATGTTGTTGTTGTCGGTATCTCAATGTAGTAAACGAATTCATTGCCTTTTTCATCTACATAAGTGATTTTTGTGTTTCCCGAAATTCCACAGCCGCCGTCAATTTTTTCGTGAATCGTTTTGGCTATACTCTCTATGTTCCCGCCATAGACGCTACAGTAAATGCTATGCGGGGGCAGTGTGACGCCGTAAAGCACTTTGTCCGTGTCACCGCGGTTTTCTAAAACCGATACGGCTACTACGTCGGAAAGGTTAGCTAGTGCGCCCTCAACCGCCGACGCTATGCCGTGGGCGTTCTGTGCTACGCTGGCACGTCTGCGCTGCTCAAATTCTGCCTGCGTTTCGCTGTTTCGTCCGGTGACGCCTGCGGCTAGATTTGTTATGCTGTCCCAGCCGGGAACAACGGTAACTATCTTCGTAAGCTGCCCTACGCCTATTTCAATCGCCCCACGCTGGCTACAGCGGAAAATAGCTGTAGCTGTTCCGTCCTCTCCTATGGTCGTTACTGTGACGTTCGTATATGTGTATCCCTTTTTGTCTTGGACTATAGCTCCATAGGGTATAACTGTGCCGTATGCGCCTTTGATGTTGCCCGTAACAAGGGTTGCTATGGCTATATGGCGTTCAATGAAGTAAATGCCTGCTAGTGCGTCCTGCCATATTCCAAGCGCGGTTTTTGGATTGAACATATTCGCAAGATAAAGAATCTCACTATCTTTCCTGTTAATTAATACCGCCTGTCCGTCAATGAGCTGCCCCGCAGGTGTTTCGGGGGCTGTGTCAAGCAATGGCTTATCGGGGTCTGTCGCAAACGCTTTTTGCCATTGGGTTACAAGGTTAGCCCGTATCGCTGCCGTTCCGCTCGATATAAGCCCCGTATCCGGGTTGAATGTTATCATTGTTAATCCCCCTTAATCGTTTAATCTAAATGGATTGATATGAAAAGCGATCATAGATTGCCCCGCAGTCCCCTTGAATTTCCAGCCTAAATAAATTCGCAGATAAAACCATTTGCAATATTTTTTTGTGTAAAATATGCTCCATGTTTTATTTAAAAATATTCGATTATCGTTAACGACAGCGATATAGCATTTGTCGTTTTCAGCATAGTTATAGTCAACGTATGTTTTTACCTTATCGGCGAATACGTAACGTCCGCAAACTTCATAAGAAAAGCCATAAGCAGTGTTTCTATAAAGCCAAACGTTACGGCAAAAATAACGCTGAATTTTTTCCCATATAGTAAAATTCGGGTCTAATATCTCTACGTATCCCGGCTTCATGACGTATTTATTTTTGAATTCAGGGGTGTATTTATAATGCTTGTCAAAGTCATATCTAAACAGCTTTGGAACGCCGCTGTTAATTGTATGCGGTATGTCGATACAATTATCGTAAGTCTGCCACCAGCGCAGAGGATATGGAAGTTCTCCGTGTTCGTTTGAGAATAATATTACAATAGGATTAGTAACATAGCATATCAACGTAAATAGAATATCTAATATTAGATAAAAAATATAAGTCATAGTTTCGCTCCTTAAAAGTCAATTTGAACGTTTTCGCTCTCTAATACTGTCGCTTGCACTTCACCGCCCATAACACGCCCGCTTTCATCAAAAGTTAAATCAACTTCTGCGCCTGTTACTCCGTTGACGTTCAGAACGGTTTCGCGTATCCGCGTTCGCAGGATAGGGGCGGCAATCGCAGGGGCTTTGCCCAGCTCGATTTCAAAATGTGGAATCCCGCGCGTTTGTGCTAAATAAGCGTCGTTTTTGAACAGCCTGACTGCGTTCGCCGCATTCTGTGCTATAGCATATGCGCCGGATACTAACGCTATCTGTCCGCTTGCGTCACTAAATATATCCCACTTGTCATTAAGGTATAGCGTACGCCCTATATCGCCGGGCGTAAAATACGGGTTCATTTCAATTCCATATTTACCTGTGACGTAAATAGGTTCTTGGATATTGGGCGGCTTTGGCGGTTTCGGTTTATCTTTAGCTTTAACTTCAATCTGATACGTATTATCAATATCTATTGAGCCTGTAAGTGGTTCAAACGTGTATATCTGCGTTATAGGTTGTAAGTTAACTCCCACAACGCGCATTGTTTCACCTTTGATATAGCTGCTTTCATCAGATTTAGACGTAACATAACCTTTTATAGTCGGATATGCTTCGTCTGCTCTGTTTTGCGCTGCTGACGAAAAATCCGCTTCGTTTGGGCTGGACGTAACAAACGCTTTTAATTCAACAACTTCTGCCATGTTTACACCCCCTAACTTTTTCTAAAATAACTGGTTTCTTGTGTTTTAGAGTTTTTTTGTGACTTCTTATTCATTCTTTCGTATATTTTAGGCAAGCATTCTTTACATATATAATAAGTCTTATGATATGCGGGCATTTCAAAAGCCCACTCAATAGGCTTTATCTTACCGCACGAAGTACATTGATGTATCATTTTAGCAATTCCCCTTTTTTAGCGCAGCTTCAACCTCTTTGATATGTAACTGGTTTTCGTTTCGGATTTCTAAAACGGATAATTTAGTAATGCAATCTATACATATACCGAATTTGTTATTAAAGTAGTAGTAACCAGTAAGCAAAGGCTTATTGCAGCGGCAGCAAATTCTATCTATATCCATTTTATCACACCTTAACTTTTGATATTTAAATTGAATCAAGTAATATTAAGTAATCTGCATTCGCATGAAAAACAGTATCTTCTAATATTGGCAAAAACCTATCATCTTGCACTGTTATTTCATATACCGTTTCCGCATACAAATTCACAGGAACGCCAACGGTAGAATTTACTTTTGCATAGTAAGTTAATTCTTCTGTTTTAAAATCTGATATCTTAAAAGTTACAGGTAGGTCTATAATTCCCGGCTGATAATCAGGGCATTTCAGATAAAAATTTATAGTTACTACAGCGGGTATGTCCCCCCCGAATTTGCAATCAATAATCTGCGGCTAAACATTAGCTTGTCAACTCCGTTTCAGTAAAGCTAAAATTTAATAAATTCTGCGGGTATAAATTGCCTACTTGTACGCCGGGCTTTATTGCTACAATAAAAAACAAACAGCTATTTACAGAGGTTATTTTATTTGTAGAATTTATGGTAAGAGGATTGTTTGGCGATATCGCAGCGTATATATTACTTCCGTCTAAAGCCTGCAAGAGTGCTGTTTTATCTTGAAACAATACTGGTCTAACTTGGCTTTGCTGTGTTCCTATCGCGGATATAATAATCGTACTGGACCGATACCCCGCTGTTAATGTTCCGCTAGATATTTCAAAGCCTGCCTCTGTTCTTAAATATAACGGGAATCCGATTAAAGGGCAAAAATTCGCAACACCTACTGTTGAGGTTGGGTACGAGATGATATCTGTAAATGTATTTACAGTGCCTAAACTAAAAGGACTGCTTATGTCGACTTCTTCACCGTCCGCTGCTCCTATGTTGCCACCAGTGTACCAATGTAAATGATTAGCCATTGTTCGAACTCCCTTCCTATTCGATTGTTTTTCGCAAATCTATAACATAAGCATAGATTTTTATAGACGTATCTACAGTAGCCCCGTCACTTGCTGTTGCGTAAAAAGTAAAGGTTAATTCTTGATTGACATCCGAAACTGTTTTTAATACGGTTTCAAAATACCCCCCTGTTAAACCTATCGTTTGCGTAATTGAGTTGTTGAATGAAGTTATACGGCATTTAGTGAATTTATCGGCATTAGCTCCAACTAAAACCTGTCTATAACTTTCTCCCGCGTCTGCTCTGATATACACCTTAACGCTTTTGCTTGCTGCCGTGCTACCCGACGGGAAAAGCCCTGTAGCTGTGATAGGATTTATTGATGTAACTTCTGTACCGTCTTTTTGCCCTGTTGTCCCGTCTATATAGAATCTAATCATTTTCTAGCCCTCTTTCTACCTTTTTTATCGCACAATCAATAATGTTTTTTAAATCAATAAATATATTTGTGTTGTAGTCAAGTGCGCAAGACATTTCTACCTCTATCGCTGTCATACATTCATTTAACAGCTTTTCTACGACTTTTTTGTCATAAGTTATACTTAATGCTGTTTTTCTAAATTCTTGGCAGTATATATCTAGCTTGCCTGTTAATTCTTTATCGTTGTCAGGAATATCTATTTTTATAGCCTTAATATAAGCGTTTCCGCTTAACATCAACAGTTCATCCTCGCACTTTATTATAATCATTAAAATCTACCCCTCTGTTAATACTGTTTCAACATATTTTAGCAAAAATCTATTTAATACGGTTTGTCCGAATTCTGCACCTTCCGGAATATTCGAACGTACATAGAATAATGTGTTTGTATCTCCTATATTTGCGAATTCTAACTTTTGACCCCACGTATTACCGTCTTTAGATATCTGTAACCATTCAGGATTACTGCCAATAACAGAAAGCGAAACGTTATAAACATTAGTCGTTAACGCCGCCCGCAGCGCATAAGGCACGACGTTGCCTAACTCGCCTTTTTCCCCTGTGTACTTCAAGATATCGCCTGTAGTGATTAGTGTTCCGTCTGTTCTGCCGGATGTAACACTGCCGTTATAAATGCTTAATTGCGCCATGAGTAAGCCCCCTTTTATTTTTTATTTAACTATGTTATAATTTTAGCGTAGCATAGTCGTAAGCCCTTATATTTTTTCATTCAACAAACCTCTGCAAAATTGGCAATCGGAAACGGTTGCTTTTTTTGCGTCCTGCTGCTATAATGTAGACATTCACAGTCAGCGGTGATTGCTGGTAACTAAAAGGGTCGCAGAAGCGCAAATGCAACGCACATTTGCGTTTTTCTGTTTTATATGATAGAATAAATCCGGTACATATCAGGTTTATCTCCCCAACGATAAAGCTGGTAGTAAAAAAGCCCTGCGGGGCTTTTTTTATTTTTGTTTACATTATACCATATATGCGCTATAATAAATATGGTACAAAATTAAACCGCCTTTTTATCATGTGACGCAAAACAAGTTAAAAAGCAGCAGAGAAAAGCAAAGTTAACGCTTTGCTTTTTCTGTTTTTATGCTATAATATTTATGTGGCGTCAGCTCTCCGGTTGAATTAAAATAAAAGAAGCAATCATAAAAGGTTGCTTTTTTTGCGTCCGGCTGCTATAATTAAATATGCAGAAGCTGCCCCTTCTCACAATTCTTTTTAAACAAAAAAACACCCTGCTAAAAAGCAGGGTGTTTTTTTACTTCGTCATTTGCCCCAATCCTGCGCCGATAATTAAAAAAACAACGCAGAAAAAGACGAAATTCATAATTAAGCCGTTTTCTTTTAGAACACTAAAAAACTTATCCATGATATACCCCCTCTCTTGAACGCTGTTTAGGTTACAGCGTTTTATTTTTGCTTGTATATAGTAATTGTCCTAAAAGTATTTTGAGGCGATTACAGGGCAAATATGTGCGTCATTCTTTTCCTGTTGACCCAAAACCGCCCTTGCGCACTTCGTTTGTATCGTCGCTATCGCATACGGCATATTTAACAAAAATGCCTTGCATAATTCGTTCACCTTTTTTAAAGCTCACGATTTCATCACTGTTATTTTGCAAGCAAATGCCTATATTTCCGTCGTTGTCGGGATTGGAAAAATAATCGGCGTCAATAATTCCTGTCCCATTCGCTAGTGTTACATGCTGTTTAATGCCTATTGAGCTGCGAATATATAGCATTAATACTTCATCATCAGGCATAGACGCTTTAACGTTTGTTGGAATAATAGCCGATACGCTGCGGGGATTTAAGCGCACATCACAGGGTAGCACGAAGTCATAACCTGCGCTTTTTGCTGTTTTCCTTTTCGGCAGCACTGTATCGGCAGGGGCATTTTTTACGGGGTAAAATTTGCGGGAAACTTTTTCTTCTTCTAAAATTCCGAATTTTACCGGGGCTTCAATCTGATTAGAATTTTCCATGTTATCACCTTTAAATATTTCATTTATTTTGTTTTGCAAAAGTTTGCTCGGATTATCTACGATGATTTTTTCACCATTTGTTAATCTATTGAACCTCTCCCGCTTATAGAAGCGAGAGATTCTTGAGAAGTTTGATATAAGGGCTAACGCCTGACGGCCTATCCCAAAGGAGTTAGTTGTCAGGATATCCTTATTCTCAAAGGGCTGTCCAAAAGCCCCTTACACAGTCCCTCGAAATCGAAGTTCTGCTTACTTTTACGGAGTATGTTGTATGCTCCATTCACATCTGCGTTAGCCACCCTTCCATCGGCGAACTGGTACAAGCCACGGTGGATACGCTTCCCACTGAACGTGCCAGTATACGGCTGTTCAGGATTATAGACAGGAATATCGTCCCAATCCAAGCAACTTGCTTGAGAAGTGTAAGATTCTTCCTGTTCAATATATCGCATACCGTAACGCTCGCAAAGTCCTTCCAGTGTTTCACGCAGATTACCAAAACTGATTTGCGTAAACTGCTGGTTGGTTATCCTACCCAGGTCGATACTACGTTTAAAGTCACCGTTATAACCACAAACGACGGTTCCGATACGGTGTTCAATACAGTAGTTGATGATATAGCGGGCAGCCTTGCGAAGGTAGTCCTGTGTACGATTGTTACGTTTTCTTGCTAAGGCATAGAGCATGTGCGTTTTTTTCTGTCTTTGTTTGTCGGCAATCCCCTGATAGTAGGCTTTCTGCTTGTTCCAATACTGGTTGATTGATTTAAGTTTACGCCCGTCCATGATGAACGCCGTCCCGGTGTTGGTCACACAAGTTGCCAGATTTTCAAGACCGATGTCGATAGCAAGAACATTGTCTGGTGAAACGTCTTGAGGCTCTTTCTCCTGAAGATAGCAATACTGGATTTTGAAGTATCTGCCATTATATACGGGACAGATACGGACTTCCTTGATGTTTTTTTCTTTCAGTCTTGTAGGGAAAGGTATTTTGATTTGCTTATGGCCATGCCGTTTAGAAAATCCTCGACTCATGGGAATCGTCAAGAATCCATCTTTTACGTTTATGGCGTTCGTGGAAAGAATCAGGTTGAACATGCCGCCTTTTTCTCGATAGTGAGGCATTTTGATATCCTTAAATCGATATTCTCCGGATTTTGCCTTCTTTATGAGGTTAAAGAATGACTTGAAACTGCGGTCAGCAACCTTCAAAATCTGCTGAGATACGCCAGCCTGCAACAGACCGTAGTTTTCGTTTTCTTTGCAGACATGATAATTTTCTTCGTATTTCAAGAACTTCTTCTCTTGGAAATAATATTGCCTGATGTTGTAGAGAGCTACGTTGTAGAGGTTGTTGCTGTATTGGCACATCTCCCGCAGCATTGCATATTCTTCTTTGGAAAGACTTCTGATGACATTTGATTGAGTAAGATACACATTTTTCACCTCCTTTTTATTATATGATTATTATATGGCAAGCAGTGATGATTTTCAAGATGAGTTATAGAGTCTTTATGCTTTTTACGAGCATTGACCCCACTCAAGCACCGCCATTCATCCCCCACCTAAGAGGTGGGAGTCTTCTGGCGGGAAGAGATATAAAAACTCACAACTTCAACTCCTTTGATATGTCACATAACTTTGTACGCTTTCAAGTTTTTCATCTGTTATACCTTCTATCTCTGATGATTAAATCCATATCTAGGCTATCCAGCAGCTTTATTAAGTCGTTGATGTTTACAAATCCCCTTTTAAAACGGTCGTGTAAGCCTGTTTCATTGATATTCATTTCTGCGGCTACTTCTTTTAAATACCTCTTGTCCCTGCGTACCAGCCTTTTGACCCACGCTTTAAACGCTACCGGGTCAGCTAGTTTCTCGGCGGCGTTCCATTCTTTCAGTGTTGGTTTTTCAAACTTCACTTTATCACTCCTTTTTGATTCCGTATCTATTTGTTTTCGACTTTTCTTCTGCTTCTTCAAACGTTGCGAATGCGGTTAAATTTCTAACGGTAATATTACTAACATTATTGCCATATTCTATATTAAATTTATAATGCCCCGAATAAATAAACTTTCTCCCCTTTTTCTCGACGGTCAATATTTTAATTTCTGACGGTTCGGCTAGAATAGTATTATCAAAAAGTACAAATATTTTATCGCCAACTTTTATGTTTTTTAATGTTTTCATCTTCTGCACTTCCTTACGATACTTTTTCTGAACGCCGTCATTACTTCGTTAATTGTGTTTTCGTGAATTGTATATTCACTAAAATAGTTTTCAAAAATATAATCGCCGTCAGCTTTCAGACATAACCAGTAACCTTCACTATCTTTATAAAAATCTCGAATGCTGCTGTAATATTTTTGGGGTACATACTTCATTAATGGTTTAGTCATGGTATCGCTCCCTTTATTTTTGTTTTTCCTTACCTCTTGTCTATATTATAGCCCCCCCTCGTCCTATTGTCAAGTCTTTTTTTTAAAATCACAAAATAAAAAGCAGGGCGTTTGCCCTGCTTACTGGTATTAATGGGGTAGTTTTTTATAACATTCTATGCACAGAAGCCCTTTTTCCTGCTGCCTTTTCCCGCATTGAGTGCATAGCCCGGCAGCTTTGAGTTTTTCCCGCCGCTGCTTTGCATATTCAAGCCGCTGCGCCTTGTGTGCGTGATAGTAGGCATAATAATACTTTTCGCACTCTTTACAATGCAGCTTGCCTGCTACAGCTTTACGCTTATAACATCTTGGGCAGTATCCTTCCGCTTTCAATTCCTCACGGTAGGCTTTCGCCTTTTCTGCTTTATTCATGTCAATTCACTTCACTTTGTTTTTTCTTAATAATCTAAAACGTTTGGAGTTACGCCGTTTATGCTTGCAGAGTAGGACATTATAACCTGAATACTCGTAGTATTTGCACCTTCTATTGCATCTCCTGCACATGAACTTACCCATTGCTTAAAATCAGAAGAACTATTATACCTGTATACTTGTACCTCCCAATATTCAGGTTCGGGTATACTTCCTTCTTCTACAGTAGCCCAACGCATATTATAAGTTTTACCGCCTGTTACACCAATATATCTAGGCAGATTAGGGTCAACAAACTCATTTACATAGGTATTTTCTGTTGTGATTTTTAAAACTTTCACACCTGGCGGGATAGTGATAGTAAAAGCATTTACAGTGCTACCCTTCCACAATACAGTTTCCTTTGTTGGCAGCGGGGGTTCAGATGTCCCCCCCCGGATATATTAGTAAACGTCTATTAAACATATTCGTACCACCTTTTTTATTGGTCTATTAATTGAATATCTACTGTTTGCCCGTTCCTTCTGTCAAAGTAATCTATTACCGTAGTATCATTAAGCATTTCGAGGGAATAATAGGTAACACCACCATTATAAATAACGGTATTAAGCGTATACATAGAATCTGTCACATAGATTGTTATTTGACTTATAGAACTCCGGGTATCTCCTGTTAACGCTACTGTTAACGTGTTTGCCGTATACATACCTGTCATTGTATCCATTATCGCGTCTATTCCAACTTTTTCTATTGTGTGCTGCATAAATTGAGCCGGGCTTATCCCGCCAAAATCATTTTTAAAAAATCCCGATTGATAAAAACCCATTTCGACGTCGTAGTTTTGCCCTATAGTTAATTTAAAATCATAGTTAACGAGGGGGGATAAAACAACATACTCTGTTTCATATTCGACGTTGGTGGGAATAATCCATTTCCCTGTAGCCGCATTATATCCTGCCGCCGTTATCGTATAAGATATTTCTGTTCCTGTCGGCACTCCATAGAAAACGGCTATTCCTTTATTATCAGTATTAGCTAAATTGCTTTCACCGTTGTAAGTCAGCTCCACTCTTGCTGACCGAACGTGACCGCCGTCGGGCGTGTCTACATGGATTTCAAGCACAGAATAAGTTTGCTGCTCCCCCCCGAATCTATTAATAAACGCCTGTTGAACATAGTTATCCTCCTATCACGCTATACTTGCTGTTATAGGCAACTTTTCAATCTCTCTATTATATCCGCAATACAATACGTTGCAGGGAAACATAAATAAACCAGAACTAACGGCAGCTCGAAGAATATCATCATTAAAATAAACTAATCCGTTCGCTGTATCTAAATACTTTCCGTTATTTACATTGGTTAGCCGTAATGTCCCGCGTGCGTTACTAGCAAGGTCAGCCCAATTAAAGTAATCAACTCTATATTGCTGTCCTGCTGCCACGGCAACAACTTGCCGAAATAGTCGGCTATATGTGGGATTCATTGTACTACGCGGATACCAGTATAACCCTAATCGCGTCACATTTTCGGGAATGGTAAATGTCGGCATATATTCCACACGATTTTGAGCGTTATATTGATTTCGTGACGGAACAAAACAGGCGGTAGGAATATCAACGGGAATAGGAATATCCCCCCCTGATGTGGCTTGAAGTAATCTTCTATTAAACATTTTATCACTTCCTTAAAATTCAGAATAAATCATATAGCAAATACCAATGATAGCCCACGTTATCGCACCCATAAATATCGCTTCCACGTCAACGCCTGCCTTTCTTTTGTCGCAGCGTTTTTCTCGCCATAACTGCCCATTCGTGTGATGACCAAACCAAACATGTCGGGCAAATATTTACATCAAGCCGCCCGTAAGTAAAGCTTTTGCAGGCGTCCGCTGAATATTCTTCATTGCATAGATTGCACTTAATTTTCCCGTTTTCCATTTCAAAACCTCTCTTAGTTTGTATGCTAAATTTGCTGGTATAAATGCGGTAAAATACGGTATTTTATCGCTAAATTATTTATGTAGTTTAAATGTCAAAAACAGCGTTTTTTGCTATCTCTTTTTTGAGATATCAAATTTACCCATTTTTGATGTTTTGCTTTATTTAGGTGTGCCAGTATTACTATTGCCGCTTTCAACATTTCCGTGAACGTGGTCGGCAAAGCTAATACCTTTGATTGTCGCATTGTCGATAACATCAAGCCGCTGCTGCACGGTTGTGTTACCTGTAACGGTCAGATTGCCATTTATGGTAGTGTTACTGTTAATGGTCGTCTGACTGGTGTTAACTGTGACGTGCTGCGGGGCTGTGACGATAACATTGCCGTCCGGTAGAATCTGAATGTAGCAGGTCGGCTGCTGGTTTAAAAATCCGCCGATAAAAAAGCCGTCTGAAATATCAAAGTTCCTAAAGCTACCGGGCTGGACTGGTTCAGGTGTTCCGTTAACAACGTTGGATACGTCCCGCTGACAGAATACCGCAAGTCCAATATCACCCGGTACAGGGTCGCAAACTAATGCCGCTGCGCCGCCCTGTATTCTGCAATAGGGTAAATTATAAAGCGGGGCTGGATTTATGGCGTTGTTTTTGGCGTCTAGGGCAACTATTAAGGGCAGTACATCAACTCGCCCTGTGGGGCTTATTCCGTCGCTGTAAACAGCTTGGACTTTGCACGGCAACGCCGTATTTACCCTGCCATTCAAAAAGTTTTCGACAAAATACGCCATTTCGTTGCCCTGACTGTTACCAGTGAAAGGCGAACGAGTGCTTTCAACAGTTGGCGCCACTATTTGAGATTTTTTCAAAGTATCCATATCAGCTCTCCTGTACGTAAACGGCTTTGACTACGCTGTCCCACGCTCCCGCTGCCTGTGCGTTAAAACATTCTAGGTTATGCGTCAAGCTTGTAACTTTCCATACGCCTGTAGCTCGCGGAACAACGCTTTCCAGCTTTACTAACCCGCCTAGTGTTATAGTAGGGTCAAATTCGCATTTAAACTCTATACCGTCCTGCGTGAAAGACGGGTAGCCGATTAAACCAGTTCCCACCTTTATCAACACAGCGTTACCGCTGCGCGCTCCGTTTTTCGGAGTTATCACGACTTTGCTATCGTCAATATACAAGTCAATACCTAGTTGCTTTGCCAGCTTGTGCATTTTTTCTATCGGGCTGCCTGTAAAGGTTGTGTTTCTGACGCTTGCTGAAACGCCCTCGTTGATAAAGGTGTATCCCGCTTCTGTAGCGAATTGCTCGAACAGTTTCGCGGCGTCGGTAGTGCCTTGTACAGCGATTGGCGGCGTTGCCAACAGCGCAGGATAAATACCCGCCGCTGCTTTGATATCAAAAGATATCTCTGGCGCACCGCTAAAGTTGGCGGCTGCCAGTGTAAACTCACCTTCAAAGACTGTCCCGACTATACCCGTATCGTCGCCAGCTTCAAGACGAATAAAGTTCTTTTCTGACTGCTGTGGATAAAATGCTAACGTGCTTGCTGTTTCCATTACACTTAAAGGTAAACCGTATATACTGGCGGTTAAAGTGTTCTTGTCCTCGCCGCCCGGCTTTGAAATCGTCGCTTTAATGCGGTGATTTTCGATAATGATAGTATTGCTATTCGTATTCGGAAAAGTCCCGCTACGAAGCGTTATAGTCGCTCTAAGGGCTTTTATTGAAAAACTCATGCTACATCTCGCTTTCCTGCACGAAGCACAAGACAAAACGTGTTCCTAGCTCTTTATAGTCCGGCTGCGCTCCGTGTCCTTCTTTGTCCACAAATAGCAGATTTCCGCTGAAATTCAATTTAGGCTGCTGTAAGATCAACTCATTAGTTACACACAGCGCGCCTGTACATATCACTTCATCCTGTACGCTTAAATCACAATATAGGTTGTCATAACGCCAGTATAAGCGAATTTGGCAGATTTGACCGTCAAGCGTTACCGTGAATTGCTGATTAGGTATAGCGTTTAATGGTATCGTTTTATAAGTCATAATGTCCCCCTACAATCCCAAAACCTTTTTTATATCGTATGCTACACTACTGTTTTCGGAATCGTCCCCGTCGCTAGGATTAGTGTTGCCCCTGTCTACGGTTGAAGCGTCTGACGCGCTGGCGGCGTCGTCGGATGTTATCGGCTGCACATCAACATTTGTATACTGGCTTTTCTGCTGCCGAATCTCGACAAGATGAATGTTTACTACAAGGGTCGTTAATGCCTGCCCCTCGTTAAAAGCATAATCATATTTGTCTAGCGTCATGTTTTGGTGTTCTTTAAGCGGCGTAACAAATGATATTAATTCCGTTGTTGTCCGCAGACGTTCCAGCACCGCTACAGCCTGTTGAATTTCTCCCGGCGTTCCGTCTTTAGCAAGCGTTACTGTGATATCCATAGGGGCAGTAGTTTTATTGTAGGCAGCAAAGCTACCTTGTTCTAGGTAATCGTATGTAATATTAGCTTCCGCTTTTACTGTGCTGCCTAGATAGGTCGTAAATGTGGCTAGTGCTGTACCTGCGCTGGTGGCAAGTAGCCAGTTCTGCCACTCTTTACCGCTCCAATTCCATAATTTAGCCATGTTTACGCCCCCTTATTTAATGCCGCTTGCATTCGTAAAGAATAGCCCGGATTTCTCGCTGATTGCTCCACCCATGTCGGCAGCTATGCCGCTTGCGTCCGTTGCTGCGGTATGGATATCAATTTTGCCTACATTGATTTCTTGATTGGTATTGCTACCCCCGCCGCCTGCTGCAATAGCCTGCAACGACGGTATCGGAGTATTAGCTTGTTCCCACCGTTCAGAAATGGTAGCTTTTATACTGCTCAATGAAGGAATTTTGTCTAAAATCTTCCCTATCCATTCCCACGCTGATTTGAGCGGGGATATTAAGTAGTCGTTAATAAACCCTGCAATGGCTTTGAACGCTGCGCCGCCTGCTGTAACAAGTAACGCCATTGCTGTTACGATTTTATAAAAGCCCATTAGGCAGAATAATAGGATTTGTTTCAATATCTCCCATGCTATTTGGGCTGCCTGTTTCAAGTAATCCCACGCCGTTTGTAGTGCCGCAAGGACTTCATCACCTGTCCCTAACATTTTCCATAAATCCTCAAAGGCACTCTTGCCGCCATTGGCATACACCCATAAATCTTCTAGGACTAATAGAAACGCTGCTATAAGCAATATAACCCACGTTATAGGATTGGCTAGTATGGCGGTGAATAAACTCCATAGGGTAGGCAGTAATAAGCCCGTAACAACGGCTACAATAGCGTATAACGCCATCGTTAATATATCGCCGTGCTTCTGCATATATGCGAATACATCCGTTAACGCTAGGGCAAATTGAGTTAACGCAGGAGCAGCAAAACGCAGAATCGGCAAAAATACGAATCTAAAAGAACGGCTTAATTCTGTAATGCTGTCATTAAATTTGGCGGCTATAACAGTATCTTCTTTGGTGAAATAACCTAAATCCTTTTGACGTTTTATCAGATCATCTAACGCTTGCCGTCCGCCTTGCAGAAGTCCTATCGTACCCTCGTCAAGCTGTAAAGATGAAAGGATACCTTGACTTTCAAGCTTGCTCATACCTTCAACAGCTCCGGCTAAATCTCGCAAAACGTCAAATACATTGCGGACTTTTCCGCTGTCGTCTACTACTGCAACGCCCAGTTGCTCGAAGAATGGCAGTATACGGCTTTTACCTGTAACAGCGATACGGGCTAACTGTTTATTTAGTCCTTCGACGCTGTTAAACAATCCCCTGACGCTGCCGCCTGATAGTTCTGCCGCGTTGCCCCATGCGTATAAATCCGGCGCACTTGCGCCTATACGGTCTGCAACTTTACCGACGGCGTCAGCTCCTGCGGCAAGACTTTTAACTTGCGCTATAATTGTACCAAACGAAAGGAAAGCGGCGGCGGCTGCTGTTCCTTTTTTCGTTAGCTTTGAAGCAAAGCTTTCTGTTTTTTTGTCGGCTTCGTCTATTCCTTTGTTAAAGTCTGTGGGGTCTAGCCCTAGAGTTATCATAAAACTATCAATAACTGTAGCCATTTTTTAACCCCCTTTCGTGTTTTTTCGCATATATTCAGCCAACAAAAAGTCATTAGTATTTTTGTTAGCCAAAATCTCGCACATATCTAATAAATCATCATAGCTGTAAATTGTTTGAAGTTCATGCAGTGTGGCAAGTCTTGCGGCGACTACGTTAGCAACAGAGGGCGTGACATTTACTGTTTTTTCGAGAAATGAATACCGCTGCTGCTCGGCGACAAGTCGGGCGTTTCGTTTGACTTGCCGCCTTTTAGAAAACTAGAAAAATTCACCTCAAAGGCTTTCTTTTTCAACGTCCATAGGCTACCTACTTCCTCAATAACTGCGTCTATTGTTTCCGGCATTAATTCTTGCTCTACACCGTCGGAAGTGATTAGCGAACAGCATTTAAGCAGCTCGTTGCCTAGCTCGGCGACTTCTTCCACGTTAACATTTCCTAAAGATTTAAAAACTTCATCAATGTTAACATCACGCCAGTTAATATCGGAAATGCCTTTCCCTTCCGGCAGTCCGTTGAATGAATTTGCAATTCCGCCGTGAAGTGCCACGGCTGCAAGTTTAATGATAAACATCTCGAGTTTCGTTGCGGGCATTTGTCTAGCCTTAAATTTCAACGTTCTTTCGGCGTCTTGTAGCGTAAATATGATTTCTTTTCTAGCCATTTTTTGCTCACTCCTTTTATAAGAATAGGCGATACTGTGAATATCGCCTATTAGTTAACTATATTATATTAGCTTCTCGTTTCAAAAGCAAACGCTGCTGTAACGGGGTCAAGCACCTGTTTAAGTGCTGGGAAGTCTTTAGCGTTAGTTAATACGCCATTCGAGAACATGAACGAAGTTGAAATGCTCGGAATGTTTATTGATAAACCTAGCCGAACGATTTTTTTCTGTGTTTCCATGTATTTAGCCAACGCCCTGATATAAGTTAAAGACGGGCTATTTGCTTCAAAGGTAAAGTGTATAATATGCGGTTGCGGTGTCCAGCCTGCCGCCATATGTCCGTCAACGCCCATACGAACGATACTGATTTGTCGCTCGTCTTGATCTACAGCTTGGTCGGTAGCGTAGTTTTGCAACAGAACACCTGCCGGGAACAGTTCTTCAATCGTTAAGAAACATTTTGCATTTGCTGATGTAATATCCATTTATAGCACACCCCCTTTTTATAACACTACGGTCAGCGGAACGACTAATCTGTTAACGCTGCCGCCATATGTATACCATACGTTTATAATCGGGCTATCACGGTTAACCCTTGCGGCGGCGCCCGGGTCTAATACCTGAATATAATAGCCATTAGTGTAAAGTTCTGTAGAGATATCTTCCCCTGCTTCCGCATAAAGCTGTGCTTTTTGGCTTTCACTTAATTCGACGCCTGTATCAATAACGCCGTTATTCAACGCCCTAGTAATTGGGTCGTTCAGCCATGCACGAATTTGCGTGTACCCAATCTCGTTATAAGGTGTCCTACCGATTGACGTCAAGCCGTTTGCAAGTGAGATTTGCATAACATTTTTAAGCCATATCATGTTGATATACGTATCAACGAATCCGTAGTTGCCGCTAAACATTTTTGCGTCATAATAGAACGAAAAATCAGTGCTGCGGGCGGCGTAACGTCCATAGAAGTTAACGTTGTTAGCCAGCAACGCTGTTGCGCTGTCGTCGTCAGTTACAGACGCCGCAAGTCCTGTTTGCTTACGGAACGCATAACTTACAACACTGTTCGCCCTGTTCCAGTCAATAGAAGCTGCTGTAGCCATGACAAGCGTAGAAGTGTATACGTCAGGCGCATAGTTCATGCAAAGTCCTTCGTAGTCCGCTTCTTTCAGCGTGGTTACAAGTGTTCCCTCGCCGCTGGTTTTCAGGGCATTAGAAGATTGCCACGGAACGTACAAGAATTCAATCGGGTTACTGTTGTTCCATTCTGCAAACTGCCGAATTTCTACATCTGTAGCTTCTTTCAGTGTGGTAAAGCTTACCCAGTTAGTCGATTGATTTACAACAGATTGCATATTAGCGGCAGGCGTCAAAGCGTCGCTGCCGTCGGATACCAGCGCGCCAGTTGCAGCAGTTAAGCCTAATGCGCTTGCGGTATCCGTGCCGAGTGCATCAACGGTCAAGCCGTCTGTGGCTACTGATACCGCGCTATCTGCGCCTGTTGTTTTGCTGGTAATGGTAAAGCTTTCACTGTTGCTATTGTAAACAACGGTCGTTCCGGTAACCTTAGCGGCGATTGCTGCGGCTACGTCGCTAGGCGTTGTAGCTGCGCTAAAATCTAATCCGGTAACAGTGATAGGGCTGCCGTCTACGGAGATAGTAAAGCCGCCAGCAGTGATTTTTTTAAGGCTGGTCAGTGATAACGCTTCTGCGCCGAACAGCTTTCCTGCGATTGCCTTAGATACCCTTTTTGCAAAATAAAGAATATTAGGCTTTTTAAAACTGTTATCGTAAGACTGGAAGTAATGACTAGCCGCAAGATATTCTACGCTGTCCAGCCCGTAGTATTCGCCTACAGCATCTTTGCTTGCATATGCTTTAAGCGTCGGGAATGGTGTTAATTCGTTTTCGCTTAAATACAAGCCAGCAATTTCAAGCTCTTGGCTACCCGCTTTAATAACGCGCGGGTTAATTTCAACGATTTTTGAAATAGGTATTGCCATTTTTTTATAAACCCCCTTTTTCTGGTTTATGATGTACATCAACATTTTCCAGCCGCGTTATCGCGATTTTATCAAAGTATTCTGTCTGGTATTCGTATACCGTCCAAAACGCTAAATGAAGCGGCAAGCGGTATCTGTTGATATATTGATTTGTGTCATCAGTGTATGGTAAAAACTGCATATTTTCGCAGTACAATAAAGCTATATTGTAGTTCTTTTTGAAAAAGTCAACCGCAATATCAGAACGCCCCAGCGTTTCAAAGTATTCAGCACGCTGCAATGCTCGTTGATAATCGGCGTCACAAAAATCGACGTTAACGATATATTCACGGTAAGAACGTGTTTCCGTTGTGCCTGCTTCCGTTACAATCTGTTCCCCGACATTCGTACCGATCCGGCGGGTACTGGCAAGAAAAAATACCACGTGTTCTCGTGTCTTTGGCAGTGCCGAGTTGTTCTGCTGCCCTAAATAAATTTGTTCAGCAGTTAACGGCGGTTGCATATAAGCCCGCAAATAGGCTTCTACAGCTACGTTAATTTCTCCATGCTCCAATTACTTCACCGCCTTTCTTCCGACGCTTGTAAGGTTGTTTCCTTCGTCGTCAGGCTGATTGGTAAAGTCAGGGTATGGCGGCACTTGCAATGTTACTTCACAGTTAGCCCAGCCAACATTAGACCAGTCCTCAAACATTGCTGTGATTTTCCAAAATTCACCGGGCTTGCGCTCGATATAATCGCCTGTGCGTAAAATCGGAACTCGTGCAATGCCCTCAATAGGTCTATTGTTATCGCTGGCAAGAAATATCTGTTCTGTATGCGCCGTGCTGTTGATGTTTTCGAGATGCTGTAAGCGATTCGCTTCGTTTGGCTGAAACTGCACGTTTACAGTTGCAGGGCTAAAAAAAAGCGGTGTAACAATGCCGCTGATATTTTTTTGCCCGGCTGACTGATACAAGATAACTTGTTCGTCAGGATTTATGGCAGTTATAGCACTTCTAACCACCATGTGCAAATTAATTCCGTTCATCTGTTACACCCTCTTTATTTAACTTTTACGTTATTTGTGACTGCATTTATCATGGTAGACGTATCAATCAAAGCTCGGTAAGGGTCAGTTGCTACGGCGTTTTTGCCGCTTTGTGCTTTGCGCTGTTTCATGCGGATAGTGGCAGGGCTATTCGGGCGCGGGTCGTTCCACTCCCATTTTTTTATAGTATCCTGTATATCCGCTTTCATTTCTTTTGATACAGCAGTGTAAGCATTTAAAAGCGCGCCATTCTGCGCCGACTTACCTTTTAACAGGGCAGTAAGTTGCTTGCTCCATTTGTTTTGTTGTTCATCTACAGTCCTTTGCATAAAGGGGCGTTCAGGAACGCCACCAATGCCCTTGTTTTGGATATAGGCAACATAAGCAACATTTATCCCGCTTGGATAAGTTGCGTCCGCTGTAAAGCCCGCCTGTGCTTCCGGCGTTTGCCTTACTAGGTTTCGCAACTTCTTTTTCCAGTTGCCGGATGTCCCTGTTCCGTTACCTGTAACAAGCTTGACTTTTAAACGCATAATAACGCCCGCCTGCTCTGTACTTTGCCGTGAGTGTCCAAAAAAGCATACCGCATTGTGTCTGGTTATACCAGTTAAGCGACATTGGTAGGGTATAGCTTGTTGATACCTTTCCCTGTGTCGCGCCGCTCAAAACGCCTACAACAAACGCTCCGCGCTGCTGTAGCTCGCTTATATGGCAAGTGAGCAGGTAAAGCAGCGTTTTACGTTCGTCAAGGTCTTTCACGGCTGAATTGACGGAATTATTTAAAGCCAGTGTTGCAATTTTAAAGTTATTTTCAAGAACAACATCATCAACACCCGCTAATTGCGGATACAGCTTTTTAAATTCTTCCGGGTCGAATATAACGATATTGTTATCATCAGCCATTTTTACGCCCCCCTTACTTAAAAGGGGTTGTTGAAGCAATAACCTTTTTCGGGTCAAGTGGCTCGTTCCCGTTACGCAGTTCTTTGCGTTCGTGGATTGCGCTTTTTGTAAAGCGGGTATCTCCGGTTGACGCAAAAATCAAACCGTTAATGATTCTAGGGTCTGATTTATGCTGTTTTTTAATCAATTCCCACATATCAGAGGGAACGCCGAATGTCATACCAAACGCGCCGCCGATTGGGTTTTTACCCATTTCAAGCCCCGCAAGATGTTTGTTGTTGCCGTTAAATTTAACCTCGGCAAGACTACCGTTTGGCAGTCTTACAGCAAAAATCACGTCTTGATAAGAATTGCAGCATACCGTAACAGTGTCAGCTTGTTTGGTCGGGGAAGCTTGAACAGGTTGTTTGGCGTTAACTTTTTCAACTTCCTTTTCCTCTACCTCGCTGACTTCGTCGCTTTCGTTGGGGTCATAAGTAACGGGCTTTTCTTCCTCAATCACTTCTACCCCTGTCGGCTCGACTTCCTGCGGCAGTAAGGCTTCTGTATTCTTATCATCAACGATTGTTACAACTTCATCTTGTTTTACTTTTTTTGGTCTAGCCATGTAGCAGCACTCCTTTTTTATTAGTTACTGTAAATTAAATGCCTGTCATTGTGCCGATTGCAAACGGTCTATAAATGATAGTGCCGTAAGAAGAACCGACGAATTTTTGATGGAAACTGGAGCTTTCCGGAATTAAGCGCATAGCACGGAATTTTTCGCTAAATCCGATTTGAGCGGTCGGCAGTCCTTCGATTGTCGGAGCGACAAGGAGAATGGAAGTGCCGCCAGTTGCGGTAGCCAGTTCAGGCAATGCGACAAAACGGATTTTCGGGAAGTAGGTTTCCAACATCTGACGCGCAGAGATATTGAAGTCAGTTGCTTTACCAAGTTGTACCTGTGTAGCAGGCGAGGTAGCAAGCACAAGTTCGGTATTAGCGTCAATGTGTCCTGCGCCGCGGTCAGCCATTTTGCCGAACAGATACAGTACATCTTCGTAAATTTCTTTAGTGGATTTTTCAGCCCACAGAGTTTTGGATGCTGCATTTGGCAGCGGACTAACAGCAGCAGGTAAATTCGGGTCGTTGAGCAAACCGTAAATCTCCAAGCCTGCCACGCCATACAAGGCGAATTTGTTGCTTGCAATATCAATTACAGTAGCAGCAGCACGTTGTTTATCTGCTGCCAGTTGCAAACGTGCGCGGCTTGCGACGTCGACTTCTCTATCGCCATAACGGATGTTAGTTTGATAGATGTATTGAGTTCTTACCGGAAAAGTCGGGTTTACATCAGACGCACCGCCTTGACCGTAGTCGGTGTAAGCTTCAACCTCGCCTGTGATTTCAGAAGTTTGGAAACGTGCATAAGAGGTTGTCCAGTCACCTTTTTTAGCTTCTCCGAAAATCTCCCTTGCGCCACGGGTAGCGGTCAGGATAGGAATTACCATAGGGTCAATATAAGATGTAAATTCAACAGGAATACCGCTGTTTGCTGCTGTAACCATAGCAGCGTCGTTCGCTAACTGGTCAATGCTATCGTTTGCCAAAATGCCACGGATAGGCGCGCCAGTATCAAAAATGATACCGTATTGTTTCATCACGTCAAGCTGCTCTTGCAAGCCTAATTGATTTTCAAACATTTGTCTTTTCCCCTTTCATTAAGCCCAGTTGCTGATTACGATAATATCGCCTACAGCACCGCCGCCGTTAATATTTACTACTTTATAGTCAGTTTCTACTGCACCTTCTACAGTTTCGCCTGCTGTGCCAGTTTTGATAGTACCGTCTGCAGACACTGCGAAAACGCTTTGTCCTACGGTGGCAGCCGTCCCGGTAACAACAGCAAAGTCACCTTTGACTGCTACGGATACGGGAAAGCCTTTAGGAACAGTGTTAGAAGCTGATTCGTTATAACCCAGCGGGTTAGTGATTTCACGCACTGCAAAGCCCAGCGGCGCACCTGTGCCTGTGGATTTTACAAAAGCGTCGTTTTCTTTTACGGTTACCGCCCATACAAACCCGCCAATAGTTACGGTGTCGGCTGCGCAATAGCCTTTTTGAGTGCTTACTAAAGGATTGGTACTCATATGTTGACCGGGTACACCAATAGCAGGCAGGATGTTTACTTGTCCTTGAAATTCGTTAGCCATTTTTCTTTGCTCCCTTCTTATCGAATAGTGATGTTTTTCAAGTTTTTCATGTATTCAGGAGTTTTTTCACTGGATACGCTGAATTTTTTGATTGCTTCGTCGTTGGCATGGGTTACGTCAAAACGTTGTTTTTGCAACACGTCAACCATAGCTTTGTAAGATTCTTTGGGATATTTAGAAGTATCAATGCCTTTAGCTTGCAAGGCTCTTGCGTAGATATCTTCTGCACTGTCATACGCCATAGCGTCGACGTTACCGAGTGCGAAAGCGCAAGCGTTAGCGGCAGCGTTAAGTTTTTTCACGCGTTCCATAACATTTTTTTCCGCTTCTGCTTTAGCATTAGCCAGCAATGCGGGAAGTGCGTCTTTAGCAAGGTATTTTTCCTCACCTTCGCGCTCGTGGTCGCGGTCAATCCGTTTCGGATTGTCTTTTTCGTAACGCTCGCCTGCTTTGATACCCATTTCAAAACCCGCTTTAAAAGCAGGGTCTTTCATGCGTTCTTCGAGTTCATCATCTTCGGTTTTTTCTTCCTTGTCCTCGTCTTTAGCTTTTTTTGCTAAATATTCTTCCATGCCTTTACGCTCATGTTCTCTATCGAGTTTTGCGCGTTCGGCTGGATTCTTTTCCAATTCCTCGCCTTTAGCTACGCCCTCGGCGTAAGTCAATTTTTCGTCCATACCTTCACCGCCTTTTAATTCTAACAGTTTCGCCTTAATAGTGTCTTTTTGTGCAGCTTCCAGCCCTGTAAAGAATTTATCTACAAGGTCGTCGATAGAAATATCTGCGTCCACATCCAAGCCAATTTCTCGGGGGTCGTAACCTTCTACCTGCGCTTCAACAACATTTACAGCCTTTTGCAAGTTAGCTAATACAACTTCTGCTGCTTCAATGCCTAAATCAGCGTCTTTTGCAAAGATAACGCGCTGTAAGTCAGCTTTGCGGCGTTTGAAACTTAAAATATCTTTTGAAAGATTTTTCATTTGCTTTTTTTCTCCCTTCGTTGTTTTTTCTATCTCAACAGGTAAACTGTCGGATACAACTACATCACTGCCAGCCCTACCTTGCGGTACAAGGGCAACGTGATTACCTCGAATATCTCTCATTACAAAATCATATTTTGCGCCCTGATATTCCCCTGCGGTCATATCGGGTGTATAACGGTAGCTGCAAGATATCTGCTTACAGCTTCCGTCCTCGACGGATTTAATCGCCTTTTTATCGGTGATAGATAACGCATTTAATAAATACGGTTCTTCAAAGCGTGCCTCTGTTCCTGTGCTGCCAACCTGATATTCTTTAGGCGGCGCGTCGGCGGTATAGTCGTGGTGTCCCTGCATTAGCGGCAAGCCGTTAAATGTTGGGGCAGCTTTCGCTAATTCTTCCGGGTCACGCAGTCCATAGTAGACACGTTCGGGGTTTAAGCCTAAATCCTGCCAGTTCGGAATTTCACGCCCTAAATACGGGTTTACAGTCGCCTTACTGATCGGGCAGGCGTCAACGTGCATAAATCCGTTTTCGTCTATTCTGCGCGCTGTTATGGCGGCGTCAAACGCTAAAATATTGTTTTCCCGTTCCATATGGTCAGCCCTTTCGTTTTAACTATTTTTATACAAATGTCTTTATTTGTTATTTTGATTATATCACAGGTTAACTTAATTATTGCTCGTTAGTGAGTAATTCGGTGATATCGGGTCGAAAATCACACCTGCAATATGGCAGTTCTCCCGGTAAAACATTTCTGCCTACATCTTCGTCATAAAGCCCCTCGTCTAAATCAAATGTCTTTCCATTCATTGCAATGTGTGTTTTACGGCTGCTTTTCTCGCCGGGTATATGTATCCATATGCCTTTTTTTATGCCGATATCCTTCGTCTGCATAACGTTTAACGCCTGCGTTGCCTTGTTGGTTTGGTCTATGGCTATCAGTTCTGCCCGCCGTTCTGTAACCTTGTTAAGGTCTTTTATGTGCTGAAATATGCTTGCCATATCCCGCCCTTTAAGTGCGCTGTCAATTACAACATTGGTTAATTTATCAAAGTATTTAGGGGCAATACTCTTTATCAAATTTACGTTACTCGCTACCATTTCTTCAAGTAGCGGTTGATGTAGCGCACTAATGTGAAAATCTATCACAATGCCCGCTTTTTTTAGATTAGCCATAAGTCCCGCTTTAGTCTGTTTATCTATCTTACCGATAAACTTGCTGGCTATAGCGTCCAGTTCCTCGGCTTCCCATTCGCTTATATATCTGCCGAAACGCGCTTTTATAGCGTCAATAAGCTGCTGTAAGCGTCTGTTATCAAAATCAATGGGCGCGTCATTCGTTACCATTTCCGACGCTCTAAACAGCTTGTATTTTTCAAGCACAAACTTTAACGCTGCCTTTTCCATTTGTTTTATTAAGCGGCGTATCGAACGGGCGTATTCGTTCTGTATTCCGACGCTGGCAGGTATTCCCGGTATAGTTACCTGTCGCCGCCGTCGTCTGATTTTCGACGCCATACATTAGCCCCCTTTTGTAAGGTTTATGCGGAATTATTTGATATAACCCCGCATTTTTTCCCATTTTACTTATTTTTAATCATTTATTATGTTTTTTTATTCACTTGGTTCTGTTTTCGTTTTTTCGTCTTGGCTCAAAACTTCCCGCTTTTCAGTTAATCCTAACAGTTCGCGTTCTTCCTCGCTTAATTCTTCCTCGGGTACGCTTTCTTCATTGAGGTTGTTAAAACCGCTTTTCGGGTCAGCTTTCAGGCACTCTCTGCCCTCGTCAGGACTGATGACACCATTAGATATATAAATCTGCTGCGTTTCAGCTTTGATTTTGTTTACAGTAGCTATGCTTTCTTCTTTTTCTTCTGATAATGGATTGAAGGTAAAAGTTATCTCGTTATCTATCTCGCCCCATTCCTGCACTTGTAGTACCTTTAAGACGTATTCTATTTGGTCACGCAGTTGCTTTTCTTGCTGGCTGGCTATGTGGTCGTAGTGGTTATTTAAATCACTTTCACCTGTATTAAATCCTGACGGCGTTAAGCCCCACATTTTTGTTACAGGCTCATTAAAGTAAGCCGCCACTATCTCCATTGCCTGACTTACTATATCCTTTACACCAGCTAACGACGTTGATTTTATATCAATATCTTCTGATTCTTTATCTATCAACATTACCCCGTCGTTACTGCGATACTGGACGAAGTTATTTACACGGTTATCAATCTGCGCCCAGTCACCGCCCGAAAAAATCTGCTCGTTAAGATTCGTTTTGAATACTGTTAAACTAAATTTAGTTAACAGCCTTGCTTCTGCTTCTCGGCACTCCGTAAAGTGCGCCACGGCGTCTAATACAATCTGTGCAAGCGGAATACCGAAAAAGTTATAAGCAGGTCGTAAAATCGTCGGCAGTTCGTTTTCTTGCACTGGCGGCAGGAAGCGGCTTGCGTCTACCGCTTTGCCCATAACAAACCAATATCGTGGCTTGAAGTAATATTCTTGCAGCGGGTCTGCTGCGTTGTATTGACCGGGGGAAAGGTTATACGGCTCTATAACTTTCAAACGCCGCAGTTTTTTACCTCGTAATTCGTTCTTCGTTAAAATTAATGGATTTAGCAGGTTTTCACTGGCGGTGTCGATTCCGTCAAAGTCCATGTATACTAAACTACCACCATAGTATTTACTGATACTTATCGCTTTGCGTAGTGTCGGCAGCAGGTTTATCTTGGTTATTAATTCGTTAAGTCTGTTCAGCTTTGCCTGTTTATCGGTATCAGGGTCATTGTTGCCCTTTGTTGTTAGCGTTATGCCCTTTTCTACCATTTCATCAGCAATCATCTCACAGCCTGCCCGAATAAGCCCGTTTTGCGCAAGCCCTGTTAAATAACCGTAGCCTAAAAATTGCGGGTATGCACTCATGCCCATTATAGAGATAGCATGATGTAGCAATGAATGACATTGACCTATAGCAGCGTCATTTGCTTTTTTGGTATCTGCGTCTACCTCTGCTAGTGTAGCTGGCGCACCGTACATTGTTTTGATGTCGGCAAGGGTCGGCACTCTTGGCGTACCTTCTACCGGGTTAATAAGGTTTAATGCTTTCAATCTCGGGTCTTTTCTGATTCGTTCTTTGTTGTTGAAAGCCTGATTTTCGTTGCCGCTATTTTTTCTGGCGGTGGTCAGTGCTTTCTGTCTAATACGTTTCTGCGCGTTTTTGCTGTTGTTCATTTCTTTTCCCCCTATTTATTTACGTTTTACTTTCATTGGCGGGTGGCTGTTTTCTAATGCATATCTAACGGCGTCTATAGTATGGTCATTGCCGTCGGGATAATTAGCGATATAGTTACCATTTCTATCTTTTTTTAGCTCGTATTGGGCGAATTCTCGCGCTGCATTCGGGCAGCGCATAGGGTCTATAACGATTTCTAATAAATCATCTGTCAAATATTTATAGCCCCATTCTCTCGAACCTTGCCCCTTTTTAGCCGGAAGAACATTAATCCCATAGCTTTTTAGGCTCATTAATGTTTCATGCTGGATATCGCTTACTATAAGCCTGTTGCGTGGATTTTCCTTTTTTATATGTTCTGCTAACGTCCAACTCGGACAGCCACGGGCATAGTATTCATTGAAAATATATAGCTTGCGTGCTGCGTTATCTAGGTGCATTGTCATGTACGCCATAGGGTCTATTGATACACCTAAATCAAGCCCACGCTTAATATTATCGAAATGCGATATTTCTTCGTTCGTGATCGGTCGCAGTTTTAAGTTAGTGAATATCTCTCCGCCTGTTCCTGTGACTTCACCTAAATACTCATGTCTAAACCTGCGGGGCTGATATACTGCCATAACTGACGCTTCATAGAGGAATTGTTTCCCTACCCATTCGGGCGGGGCTTGCAGATAGTTGCTTTTGTGTAACAGCTTATCGGGTCGAATTTTCAGGGCTTCGTTGTTCACCCAGCTTTGCATAGACGCAGGCGGGTTATATGAATAAAAGCACCAAAAACGCTCGCCGCCACGCAGCACTGATTGCAATACCTTTTCTATTTCTTCGATTCCCGAAAATTCTTCTAATTCTTCAAACCACGTTATAGCATAGTAACCTTTTTTTACTTTTACGGACTTGCGTTTCGTCGGGTCGTCTAGTCCCCAAAACAATATTTTCTGCCCGGTTTTTTTATATATAAACGACGGCGGCGATACTCTAGCTATGAAAAAATCATTTAGCCCCAGCTTTTCTATAGCCCATGCTATCTGTTCATAAACTGTTGTTTTTATTGTTAATCCAACTTTGCGGAAAACAATAACGTTTATAGTTGGGTCTAGCAGCATAAGCATGATTATAAATATACTTATAGCCGACGACTTCAACGAACCACGCCCACCGCTAAACCAATAATGCGTAAATTCGTGATTCATTACCTGATGATAAACTTTATAGAAAGCCTTGCCGATACAGTCAGTTAAATTAATCTTTGGCGGGGTCATTTATCTTTTTCGCTAAATCTTCAAAGTTCTGCGCTGCTTTTAGCGCGTCGTCGTAGGTCGGCAATTCACTTTCTTCTGCTGGCTGCTCGGCTGGTACATCAGCAACGATTGTCGGGGCTAAAGCTATAGCTAGAGAGTTTTCTCCGAATAACTTATGATATTTACCCATATTCTCGCTACCTGCTTTTATAAGCGTGTTTTCCATGATATAACCGTCGGTATATATCTTTTCCATTTGCCCTGTTTCCTGATTCTTTTTAAGAACGTACTTTTTATATTCTATTGTTTCTTTGACCTTGCCCCGCATTTGATCTGTGTAGCTGCGGATTACTTCTTTAACTTCTGCAATATCGTCTAATTCGTATTTTGCCCGCAGTTCTTCTACATACTCCTGTACCCACGGTCGGGAAAAAATCATGTATGCAGTGCGCCGGGCTGTTGTTTCTGCAAAGCCTGCGGCTTTTGCTGCTTTATAAAAATTAAAGCATTTTAAATATTCTCTTGCAAACTTTTTTTCACGGTCGTTCGCTACCCGTTTTTCGCCAGCTATGCGAACAACGGCTGACCGTTTGCGTTTTGGACTAGCCATGTTACGCCCCCCTTTTTGTTTTCATTATAGCACAATCTTTAAAAAAACTATAATTTATCAGCTTTACGTGATACAATAATATAAAACCATTAGGGGGAGCTATTATGACACAAAAATCTTATACAGAAGCTGAATTAATTGAGTGCTTTAACCTTCCCTGTAGTAGTATTCTTGACTTTTTCGACAAATACGAGTGTAAGCGCGTCGTTATCGGATATCCTTCTATATCACACGTTATTTACGGATACAACAATCCCGACTATCTGCCTGATATAGCGCATTTAATAGATTATGGCGTTGGAAAAACAGTAATCATAAGCAGTTACGAAACAGGCTCGCCAAGATATCAAGTCTATAACTTTCCTGATAGGCGGCAGGCTATTAATTTTGTGGATGAAGTGGAATATACGTTGTTTGTGCCTATTGATTGTATTTTAAATTTCATAACTCAAAAAATAGGCTTTTGGTCTTATAAGACTACAGTAAATATTCTTGACGATAACGAATATAATATTATTCTTGTAGTTGAAGGGCGCAGGATTGAGCTGACTGACGATAACTTTATGGATAGAGTTTTAATTACTCAAAAAACTCTGCTTATCGAAAATGATTCGATAACCCACGCTAAAAGCGCAGTGGAATATTACCGCAACATTTTTAAAATGTCCCGTCGCTTTGTTGCAGAGATAACAGGTATCCCGCTTAAAACGCTTAATGCTTTTAGTTCATCTCCTGACCGTTCAATCTTAAAAACGAATGCGCTCAACGTGTATAAGCTAGCGCAGTTATTCGGGGTAAGCATGGAGCAGCTTTTATTGACTGAATGCGAAATAAACCCTACTAGTAAGGCTTTTTTGGAAAGTAAAGAGGTTTAAGTATGAATATTGATAACGTATTATATACCTTAAATATCGCGCCTGACGCCCGTCAGCTAACCGTTTTTATCGACGGCGAGGCAATCCCGCAAAGCCGCCCTAAAATCGCCACACGGGGCAAAAACGGCGTTCCTTTGCCTCATGCTATCGCCTACTATAAAGACGCTTCTATTTACTACCGCCAGCAGTGCGAATACTGTATTAAGCAAGCTGTTCAAAAGTCGGGTATCTTTTTTAAAAATGTCGCCTTATTTTGTGAAGTATATATTTTTTTACCTGTCCCTGCGTCGAAAAGTAAGAAGTTTAAAGCCGCTGTTGATGTCGGCGCAGAATTTCCAAAAGTCAAGCCGGACTGCGATAACCTTTTTAAAAACATCACAGACGCCGCAGAGGGCTTGGCATTTGATACAGATAGCCGCATTGTTTCGGTACATATTCATAAGCGGTATACCAACGGCGCACCGTTTGCTGCGCTGCGGCTTACAGAAGTCAATGAAGAAATAACAGTCCTGCCAGCTTTTATAAAAATGCATAGAGAAAGCAAAAAAAGCAGAGGTTAAAACCTCTGCTTTTTTATTTACTGTAAATTGATTCGCCATATAGCTTTATTAAATACTTCCGGCAGTATTCTTTTATATCATTGCACTTTTTACCGTGGTGACGTTCTGTGTGGCAGTCCATGCACAGCAATACGCCGTATTCTATTTGGTCGCTTTTTATCCCGTTGTGTTCGTGGTCAACTACCGCCACTTATAGAAGTGGCGGCTTGTAAGTCGGGAACTGCATAGGTAGTAGCGACATCTAAAAGATGTCTCCCTAAATCCGCCTACATTATCGGGTGGTTGACGACACCCGCTTTACCAAGGAGATTTACTCCGAGGTAGTTGATATTCTTTCGTAACGAGGATTATTGTCCCCAGAAATCCACATCGTGCCGAGGAGCTGGATATTCATTGCACCGATACGGTCATCGTTGGACCTGTAACCGCACTGACAGCTATACAGATGCCTGTGATGGTCACGATTTTCTTTATGGATAGTACCGCATTTAGGACAACGCTGGGAAGTGTATCTTGCAGACACTTTCAGAACCTCGGAACGATTCTCGTAAGCCTTGTAAGTTAAGAACTGTTCCAACTGGTAAAAACTCCAGCTTCTCAGGTCATAATTCTGCTTTGCAATTCTGGAAAGGTTAGAATCCTCGAAGCTGACGCCGGTCAAATCCTCAAGTACAAACAGTGTATCTTTGCCGTATTTCTCAACGAGTGTCTTAGAAATCCGATGGTTTACATCAGACATCCAACGGTTCTCTCGCCCGGAAATGGCTTTTAGTCTACGCTTTGCAGATTTTGTACCTTTGGACTGAAGCTGCTTGCGTACTTCTTGGAATTTATGGCGTTTAGTGGCAATCTTTCTGCCAGAGACAAACTCAGTTTTACCTTGTTCATCGTAACTAACCGTAAGGAAACGAAGTCCACGGTCGATACCGACAACATGGCGAACGTTTTCCTTCTGAAAATCTTCAACAGCTTTGGTGATAGGAATATGGAGATACCACAAACCTTTGAGTTCAATCAGTTTAGCAGTACCAAGGTCATAGGAGCCATCAAGGTATTCAGCGAAATGCTCGCTTTCAAAGGTACATTTGGTTCTCTTGCCGAGTGTGTTGATGGACAGGACTTGCCCGTCATCCACGAAACTGTAGTCTCGGTTGCGGACTAAGTCAGCCTGCGGCCGGCGAAAGAATACGGGTTTCCAGAGCCATTCCAAATCCTTAGGGATGCGTTGCCAGTTACCATCCTCATCCTTGTATCTATAAGGCTTTCGGAATAACTGTTGCTTGACTGTCTTGTATCTGGCAATCGTCGTCTTGATAGAAGACTGGGTTAATTGAGACTTCAAGCCGAACAAGCCACGAAGGCTACTATACAGTTTCTTGTTGAGGCTTTGGTAAGTCAAGTCGAACTGATTGTCGAAGATGTATTGAGACACGAAGTTGCAAGCCTGACGGTATTGTTCCGTCATTTGACGGAACAATACTTCCTGTTCAGGAGTAACATGTATGCGAAGTTTTATCGTTTTGGTTAGGTCGGACATATTCTCACCTGCCTTTCTAAAGTGTATATTACTTCATCAAAATTATTATAGCACTATTTTTGCTGAAAATTTATTGTTTTTTATTGAAAGGAGGGAGCGGGCATTCCTCCCCGACCTAAGAGGTCAGGGTATCCTGCCCGCGATGAGATGAAACTTTTCTCCGGGGTCTACCCGATTACCGCAGTAAATACATTTATGCTGGTCACGCTGGTGTATCGTTTCATTTAGCTTTGCTAACTTCTGCCCTTTAAGTCGTATGATTTTCGTTTTGGGTATCGGATTCATTATGTTTCCTTTCTGTTATTCTATTTTTTTAGGTTTAATGGCAGTTATTTTCTTGTCTAATATTTCTGTCAGGCAATTTTCGCAAAGCATTTCTATGTACATATCATATTCTTCTATTGTCGTCGGAAAACATTCTTTATTCGTTTTTCCGCATTTTTTGCAGGTCGCTAAACGCTTTTTATTTAAATCTACTAAAATTCCTAACGCCTGACAAGATTCATTGAAAAAATTTATTGCGTTTGCTTCTATTGCGTCTTTAGGATTTAAAGGATCTAAAACTTTTGACGTAGGCAAAAACAGAATACTGTTACATTTTCTGTATTTTTTTAAGCTATCTTTTTCCCTTTCTACACATATGAATTGAAAGCCGTCTATAAATTCGTTGTATTCAAAAATTAAGAAGTCGCCGGGGAATAAATTGTATTGATAGCCTTTATAGTTGAAAAACAGTTGGTTTGATTCTTCGGTAAAAGATGTTTTTATGCTACGTTCAACCTTTAGCATAGTGATTTCGTTTCTTATTTCTTCAGGTATATCCTCTATTGTTATGTTTGTGTTTCCGTCCCATTGCCACGCATAAACTTCTGTTATCTCGTAGTATTTTTCGATTCCTGCCATTTTACATATCTCCCTGTTTTTCGATTTCATCTAATGTTTTTTGAATTTCTAAAAGCTCTTGTTTGATTTTTGCTCCTTGCCTTATTAAAGCTTCCTCGCTCCATAGCTCATTCATTTTTTCATTTATTTTTAAAACGAAATCAGTATCACTCATTTCGGAAGGTTTTAATATTGCTGCCATGGCAGTAAGTTGTATTCTTGTATCTATTTTATTAATTTTTATTTCTTTTTCCAATAGTTTTAATTTAAGTTCTTGTATTTTTATAATTCTGTTTAATTGCTTTTTGTGTAGCATAAACTCTACTTCTGAAACAAACATTTTCTTTATACCTCGTAATTTTCTTTTATTTTTTTGACCTCTGAATTGAATTCTTCGACTAATACACTAGCCATAAGGTTTCCTCTAGCTACGCACCTGCAAAAACTTATAGGCTCTCCAAAAATTTTCTGTGCTTGGCTCTTTCTTCTTTCGGTTGCGTTTCTATTGCTTTTTGCAGATATTTTTCAAAATCACTTATCGTTACTTCCGTAACTTTTGGCATAAAAATATCTATATTGATATCTTTACCTTTTTCGGCGTTAGCTAGTATCGTCGTCTTTTTCTTTAAATAGTCATCAATATAAAGCTTTGCAGCTAACTTAATGATATCTCTAGCATTCATTTTATTTGCTCCCTAAATTTAAAAGTGGCGATATTACGCCCCCGCAACGATACAAAAACCTCTTTAAATATTTCTTTGTTCTTTAGTCGGTATTCATAGCCTACCGACAAGCGAATTGTGATATTGCGCCGATAATATCCCCGTCGAATGCGGTAAAGTTTAGTGAAAAATCGCCCGTATTCAATCATTTTAGCACTTCTTCCGTGTCGATTCCTAAAATATCAAAAATAGCTTTCATTTGTGAATAAGTAATGTCGTCTACTTTTATACTGTTTCGGTAATATTTGCGCGCTTTAATCATAAATAAACCTGTTTCCGCTTCTTCCAGCGTTGCAAAAGCTTTGACGTCTAAAGATGATTCTACAGCTTCTCCATTTGTTTTTTTATATTTATCATAATCAGTATAAATATAAAGTATTCCAACTTTATTGACGGTTAATATTTCTATCTGCGGCTCTTTCAAGTATCCACGGTTTGAATTTAAAACAAATATTTTATCGCCGGGCTTTACATCCTTTAATGATTTCAATTTAAAACACTCTCCCCTTTAAACAGTATACTTCCTTTCGGGGGGGTAACTCCCGAAAACTCTTTTTTTATTTCTTTCACTGCTTCTAGTTGTAGTAATAAAATTTGTTCAATATCATAATCTGTTGCTTTTTCCATGCTCAAAAAGCCTGCAAGCAAAACACTTTGCAATTTCAAAAAGATTTCTTCTGCGTCGTCCGTTGTTCCTGTAGTCATAAAAGTACCCGTTTCACTCATAAATAAGCAGAGTTCATTTTTTATTAACGCTTCTTCTACTGTTTTTAGCATGTTTTCATCACTTACTTTCTTTTCCGTTACGTTTATATCTAGTTTGTTGTCCATTTTCTACCTCTTTCCGCGCCATAATCTCCATATGGGCGTTTTTTATTTGTTTTAGGTGTAATGTGTTGCGCTTGTTATTTAAAATCGTTCAAGGCTGCTCGTATCGTTTCATATAGTTAAATACTGACGTTTGTGGAAGTCCCACTGCGGCAGCAATCTTATATGAGCTGACGCCGTTATTTTTCATTTCAAAAATTTGATTATGAAACTTTTCCCAATCGTGCGGGCTTTTTGGGTGTGGTTTAAACGGTGGAATTGCTTTCACCATTTTCGGCGGCAGGGGGGGAGTTTCTTCCTGTTTGGGTTTAAACGGCAGGCTTGCAATGTTTATATAATGTTCCCCTCTTACGCATTCTTTAAGGTCTAAAAACGGGCAGTAAACAGTATCATTATGGCGGCGCAGGCGGTAACATTTTAGGCAATCAATCATTTTTCTAAACTCTTTTCTTTAGCTTCTTTTACCGAATTGCAGTATTCATCAATTTTTTCTTTGCTTAAATGCCTGTTGCCGTACTGCTTATATCCCTTGATTTTTTCCAATACCTCGAAGGGGTCGTAGTAATATCGTGTGCGTCGTCCGGTATGGAATTTAAATATATTCGTGCAATCTTCCCGCAGTTCTTTAAGCAGCTTTCCATATTTCCAGCGTTCAATTGAGCAAGCTAAAATAATTCGTCCAACACGGCAGCCGCTTATAAATCCTTTTGCCTTTGCTGCTTCAATGCTGATATTCTGCATTATTCATTCTCCTCTTTATTGATTTTTTTCTTTAACGATAATAAACAAGCATTGCAAAGCTGAATATTATAGGTTTCGTATCCGGCTACGCGGATAATAAAGCTGTTCTTGCTCGCCCCAATATAACCTTTTCCACACCCGTCGCAAACAAAATCTTTTTTCTTTTCTTTTTTTAATTTAATCACTTTATCACTCCCTTAAAATCTGCGAATAATATAAATATTTATCATAAAGGCTGCCAAAAATAATAATGTGCCTATTAAAAATGCAGTTATCATTTTATCCCTCGTTGTTATTTTATGGTTTCCTGCGTTTTTTCAATATATTTTTTGATTTCTACTGTTAAAATTTCTATACTTTTTGCAGCTTTCCAATAAGGTTTCGCTCTGTATATTGCTTCTTCTTTTGTATTAAAACAAAAATTTATTTTAATACCATCAATAATTAAAAAATACTCAGCTTTATATGTATCTATCTCTTTTTCTTCTTCTATAAAAAAGGTGTATGCAGCTCTATTGATTTCTGCGCATAAACTTCCTAATTCAATATCTGTTTCGCTATGTTCTAAAATGTTTTTAGCTATCTCTACAATTTTTTCTGTAGTCAGATGTTCTTCAAACACTGCACTTTTTAACATTTCCTCATATTCTTCGGAAGTTTCAAGAGTGTATAAATCAAAATCAATACACAGTTGTTTTAAATTTTTTCTAGTTATAATTCTATCTTCTTTAATTATAGTATCGCTCCCTTTATTTTTTTATTTTTTCCTTACCTCTTGTCTATATTATAGCCCCCCTTTGTCCTGTTGTCAAGTCTTTTTTTGAAAAATTGCAAAATAAAAAAGCAGGACATTTGCCCTGCTTTTTGGTATTACGATTTAAGTTTTTTCTGACGCCGCAAGCTTACTTCATAGTTGTGTTTACAGATTTCTGCCAAGTGATACTCCGACGGATCAAAATATCTGCAACGCGCATTTCTTGCGGAACGTGGTAGATTGCACTTTAAATTTTTAGTGCAATTTAAGCAATTCTTCGTTACATTCCAGTAAGTCAAAGCTTGCTTTGCTTTTTCCGCTTTCGCTTCTTCTTCTATACGCTTGTTGATTAGCTCGAACGCACTGCCTAAAGGATTATCTCTGCCCAGTAACCCCCCCATTTTATTCTCCGTCTTTTAATGTTGCTGTTTCTTGAGGAAGGCGCGCACTAATCAGCCCTGCAAGAATTTTTAATTCTTTATCTTCTAAGCTTTCAACCAATTTAACTAAATCCAATTTGTTATTTTCAAGCAAGCCTATAATATGCTGGTTAAGGCACTCTAATACATTGCTTTCGTTGATTAAAAGTGAAGCGTCCTTGAATAAGTTAGCCGCTTGTTTTGCAGCTTCCGGGCTGGCTGTTAATTTTTCTGACCCATTCTTTAATACAAAACCATAGGCGGCGTCTACCGTCGCTTCTGTGTATCGCTTATGTTCAGCTATAGCGTTTTTTGTTGTTTCAAACTGCTTTTGCTGCTCAACGGTGATTTTTACATAATACGGCTTTAATTCTTTTTCGGGCTTTAAATTTAGTGATTCTTCTGAAACTGTTGAATTTTTTTCTTTTAACGGTTTAATTTTGTCTGACATTTCGGCACTTCCTTTTTTTATTTTTTTATAATGCTATATGTTAAAGCGGCTGCCGCCACTACATATGCAGCATTTCGCTGCCTTTTAATGATTGCCAGTTTTTTCTTGCAGCTCTCTGAGTAGGCTGTCAACAATTTGTTTGCTTCGTCTAATAGCTTCTCTGTCTGCTGTTTCTCGGATATCAAGCTCGTTAACTGCTGCGTTTTCCCTGTCAAGGATTCTGTTAAGTTCTTCGAGTTCTGTTCGGCTATCTCTAATTTGTTCTGTAACTTGCTTACTATCTCCGACATTTGATTGTAACGCGATAACAAGTCCCTGTAACTCTGCGATTTCTCGTTGCTGCTGCTCTCTAGCTGCGTTAATTCCTGCTGTAGCTGCTGCAAGTCGCTTGTCCATTTCGCCGCCTGCCCGGGCGTAATAGTAATAGGTTGCTCCTGCGCCCAGCACAAGCCCGGCACAGGCAGCAATAATAAGGCTAGTAATACTGCTTTTATTAAGTTCCACATATTTAACCCCCTTTTATTTTTTGGTAAATCCACCAAAATAAAGACGTGATTACTATTCCAATTATACCAGTAACAAGACTTATTACCAGCCCTTTTAATCCATTTTCTAAAAACATTTTTACAACTCCACTTTGCAAATTTTGAAATACCTCGGATTTTCGCTTTCTTGTTCAGCTTTTTCGTTCCATAAATTCAATGTTTTTTGAGCTATAATAAGAATTGTTTCTAAATTTGATTCTGATGTCGTGCATTCTTCATTGTTTAAGAATGTTACTTTTCTGATGATACTTGGCGGCAATGTCACAAACACAGGGAATTTAGTTTTTTTCCCAATTTCGTGGATATAAATTTCAATTCTTTTATCATTTACCATAAAAATCATAAGCAGCCTATCCTCTCTGATTTTATTTTTGTTTTTATGCTTCAAAAAAATCACGGGTGAATTTCTCGACAACTATCATAACTTTTCCGTCTTTTACGCTTTTAGCTGCTCTGCGTGCTTCTGTTGTCGTTTCGTAACAGGTACTTCTGTCTATTACGTTATTGATTGATAAATAATACTTGCATTCTACCATTCTTTGCATTTTTCATAACCCCTTTATTTTTTATTTTTTCCTTACCTCTTGTCTATATTATAGCCCCCCTTTGTCCTGTTGTCAAGTATTTTTTTGAAAAATTGCAAAATAAAAAAGCAGGGTATTTGCCCTGCTTTTTGACGTAAATGTTAAGTATTGTTTTTTATGGTACTACGGTTAAAACAACGTTGTTTCCTGCTTCGATAATCATTCTGCTTAATTCTTCGCCGTCGATATTTTGCATACGCAGACAGCCGTAAGTCGGTACCCAGCCTTGACGCCCTGCAAACGGATTAGGCAAGCCGCTGCCGCCACCGTGAATATCTCTTGCTCGTGGGTCGTGGGTAGTGATATAGAATGTGCCATAAGCTGCGCCATATGCGCCGTTAGTAACTTCTGCGCTTACGTTTGTATAAACGCCGTCCGGTAAGCTTCCACGGGGGTCGCCTGCTTCGTTGTAGCCCGGAACAAAATCGTCACGACATTCCCAATCACCAATGACATTATAGCTTTCATCCATTGCGAAAATGCGCTGTTTACTACGCTGAAACTGGATTTCTTTGACCATGTTTATCACTCCTTTTTACCATTTTAGCACGTTATTTCGTGGTAGGCAAAAATTTATTAACCACATAATCAATAACCCTTTTTACTGCGTTAGCAATACTACTATATCCTAGTTCTATCAGATTCTCGTTTATGCTGGATAATTCAACTACTAAAATGCAGACGGTAATCACTCCGGGCAAAAAGTCATTTAAAATTAAGTTTGTTGAAAATAATTTAATATTCGGAACGACTTGCCCAGCATAAAATGCAATGACTAAACTAGCATTGTAAACCAGCAATTTTTCTATAACCCTTGAAAGGGCGGCACTGTTTAAATAAGTCTTATTCCACGTTTCAGCTTTAAGGCAGTAATATAGGGCTTTACGGAGTGAGATAAATTCAATAGGTATATCCGGCGTCAAATTTTTATGTATATATTTTTTGCTGATATATACGATTTTTAAAAATGTATCATAAAGCACTAATCCAAAAGCTAATATCACGACGCCCCAAAAACCTTCACCGAATGTCTTATATCCAAACGTCCATATAGCTATAGCATATGCCCATACATCAATATTCGCAAACCTATTAATTATATATTTTAGGTTTTCATATAAATTCGTCCACATGAAATACACCCCTTGTTTTTTACTATATTATATCACAGTATAAACAAAGGGCGTTTCCTTATTTCTTTTTAAAGTAATCGTCTATGCCGTGCGCCTGTACGCTGCTTATGCTTTCATAAAAATCGGGCTTTAAGCTATGTTTTTCAAGCCACTTCATAACGGCTGCTGTTAATGTTTTTTCTAGTTCGGAACAGGCTTCTTCTGATATATCTTCTAGTTTTAGCCAATCAGCAGCAGCAATTCCTGCTATCTCGTCAGCTTCAATCTTTAAGATATCCAATACTGTTTCTGATTTTAAAGCTGGCGTGTACAGCTTTGCAATCCCTGTATATACTACTAGACATCCTTTGTTGTGTTCGTCGTTCATAGCCGCCTGCATTGCTTCCTCACGGCTGTTAAAATCACCCTGCCATGTTTCCCTGTCCAAAGAATAGGCGTATAGCTGTGCTGTCTTTGTGGATTGCTTTTTTGCTACCATTTCTTCACCTTTTCTACCGGAGCTATTAACGCTTTTATTTTACTTTGATTAAAATATTCGACTAAAGTTAAACTATCTCTGCTTTTCCAATAATTCAAATTCATTTTTCCCTGTTTAAATTCCTCTCCTGTTGGCGTTAATATTAAACTATTTATAGTGTCCAATCTTTCTGCTGCTTCAATTTTCATAGCAATACCCTGTGTGTTTAGGGCTAGATTAAAGCTTTCTTTGCGGTCGAGTAATTCATAGTATGGAATAGTGCTGTACCCAGTGAAAAAGAATACGTCTGCTGTATCGTCGTAGTTATTTAATATTTCTTTTAATTCGTGTACTTTCATTCAGTTTCTCCCTTTTCAAAACATTAATTTATCTTTCAAGTATGCAATAGTGATATAAGCGGATTCTGCTTTTTCTGCTTCAATTTTGTTTTCATTTTTCATTGCCCCTTTATTTTTTATTTTTCCTTACCTCTTGTCTATATTATAGCCCCCCCTCGTTCTGTTGTCAAGTCTTTTTTAATCACAAAATAAAAAGCAGGGCGTTTGCCCTGCTTTTCAAAATTTAATTAATGTCGGATTATGTTTTAATTTTCTTGTGATTTTACGTTTTATGGCAGAGTTTAAATCGTCGTCCCGTATCGGTAAAGCTATTAATAGCTGTGATAGCGATATGTAAACATCTGCCATTTTTTCGATAACTTTACTAGGTTGCAGCTCATTTTTTATTAATTGTTCAATTAATTGGGTGCTAGAAACACAGTAACTGTCTATAACTTTTTCTTTCGTTGAAGCTTTAGCTATACATTCTATGCTCAATCTGTCTAATATCATAGCAGACGGTAGCACACGATTTTTATTTAAGGTTTGGTTTTCAAACATTTTTGTCCTCGCGTTGGGCTTCGTTCCATTTTCTAGTCGTTTCAAAAATTCCGTCACCATATGCGCCTGATATAGACTGTCCGCAGTTACATTCAAAGTAAAAGGATAGTCCCAATTTTAGTCTTGGCTGACTTTTGCATTTTTTACAAGCTGCAATTTTTAATTTTAAGCTGCCGTTTTTCTTTGCCATAGCTATAAGCCCCTTTCTGTTTTTTCATCTAACGGAATACCCACATCAACTAACTGCTTGACGCCTTTCAATATGTGGTCTATAGAGTTTTTCCTCTTTTGAATTTTTAAAATGTATCCTACTAAATTCGCGCACACTACGGCTGCATGAAATTCGTCTAAATTTAAAAAACATTCGTCGCTGATCAAATCGCCTGTTGCTTCCCTTCTTATTCCCACAACGACAACACTGTCGTTTTCTTTAGCTAATATCCTAGCTGCTTCTTGAGCGTTCATATTATCCCCCTAAATCAATTCTAAAATCGCTTGTAATTCGACTTCTGTATTATATTTTTTTACGTCATCTTTAATGGTAAAACGGTCTTTAAACCATAAAGTTAAAAAGCAACTCATTGTAAAAAGGCGAACGAAAAACGCGCCATAATTTTTTAAATAAAGTTGATGAAAACCAAACCAGCCGAAAAACGACCATATATATATAGCTCTATCTAAATCAATTCGCTTTTTGGCAACTTTCATCCTAAATTTAGTTTTTCCTGTTTCTGAAAGTTTTTCATACTGTTCGTTAATAAAGTCCTCTTTTGTTGAATAATCCATAGTGTGTAGCATAGTTTTTACCCCTTTCTTTTTACAAAAACTCTGAAACTAATTCGTATCCCTCGTGGCTCTCGTTGAAGCATACCTTGTTATTCAATTCTTTAGGTACGTCCTTTAATACGATACTTGCCCTAATGCCTAAATACCTTACTGCCGGGTTAACCTCTTTGAATACTCCTTTAGCTAGATTCCTAGCCTCACTGTAGTTGTAGGCAAAGGCTATAACTATTCCCAGCTCAGGAAACTCTTTGCTAGAACACTTGAAAGCCCTAACTTTTTCATACTGCTTTATCATGTTAGCCATTCTACAGTCCACCTAACCAGCCGCGCCATATAGGATATTCTATCAACACTTCGGCAAGTCCGGCACTTAATTTAACCGCAAAACTCACTAATCCAGCGGCGACAGCAACTTTAATTATTGTTTTCCACTCAAACAAATTATCAACTCCTATCTTTACTTATATTATAGCCCCCCTCTGTTTTGTTTGTCAATAGGGTAATAAAAAATATAGTCCCTGTTAGAAGCTGGTAGGCAGAAAAACCCCTAACAGCACACAGTATTACTACTGTCTACTGAAAAGAGGTTTTTGCGATTGCGTCCCCGCCGTCGCTGTATAGTTGAATTGCTAGCCATTTCATAGCGTCCCCAACGTCCCACGCTCCATGACTTACCCCCGCGCACTCTGCGCCCGTTGCCGCCAGCCGTATATTTTATAGACTATGCCTGTCTAAAGGTATATACACCATACCAGAGTAGGTTGACCTCTGCCAACTTCCTCCCCGCATAAAGCCCACTACAGCTAAAGCGGCTAATAGTTTTTGCAATCAAAAAACTACTAGGGGCAACGACTTTATAAACTTGGCTCGTTGCAGCACCAACCATTTTTTATACACAGGTGGGGTTATTCTGTGTCATTCCTATAGAGGTAAGGAATTTTTTCTATATTTAGTTAAAATCTAGTGTCAGCATTTACTTTTTTATATTGACATTACTTTAAAATTTAGATATAATTTTCATATAGGCGTAACAAAAGGGACTCATAACCTTCATAGGTTATAAGTTGATAATTAGTGTCAGCAACATTTTTATTGACATTGTTTCTTTTCTTACGTTTGCGTATGAGGTAGCAGCTCTGAAAAGAGTTGCTACTTTTTTATTTTAACCTCATTTGATAAATTTGTCTAGTTGTGGATAATGTGGATAACTCTGTGTATAAACTATATATAGTATGTGAACCGGAGTATTAGCCTATAAAAACACAAGATATAGTAAAAATAAAAGTTGTAAAAATTTTTAGCTTGATTTTTTAAGCAATAGCGTTTATACTTTCCTTGTAATTACAAAATGCGTTAGGGGGGCAATGCTTGTTCTCGAACGAATCAAAAGCCGCTCCCCGATAGTTCCTAACGTCGATGAAGTAACAAGGACATCACAAGAACCTATTTTTCTTCAAAAGTATTCTTTCTGTATGATTTGTTAAAAAAATCTTAGTAGGTTATCCCTAGAATGCAGCTATACATTCTAGGGATTTTTTCTTTTTATTTTTTTTCAAAATTCACTTGACACCTTCTTGTATTCGCTTTATAATGAGAATAAAGGGGGGCTACAAATGAGGTTTGTGTTAATGGCGTTAGGGACTGGTGTTGTTGCCGCAACAGCGGTATTCGACACATTTAGTCAGATATTAAATTTACTTTTTATCACGGTCAGCAACCAGCGACATTGCTTGCTGAATTTACTTTACTTTATAAGCGCAGTTCTTGCGCTGCTGGTGATTTTGAAATGAGGGTCATATTAAATCCTTTAATGCCGAATAAAGACGGTTACTTGATGCCTGTAAAGCCGTCACAAGTCTATCATTGCGATAACATAAATCAATTTGTTACGCAAGTTGTTAAATCCGGCTCGCTCAATACTGAATATGTTGATTTGTGCAACATAGTTGGCTATTCAGAAGAAAAGGCGGATGTTGAAACATTAGTCGAGATTTTGAAAGACTTATTTTTTGAAAAACATCTAGCTTTAACAGTGGATTTTGACGAATAAAAAAACGCCTGCACAAGACGCACAGACGTAAAAAAGGAGTAAGCCGCTACACATAAATAATATAACTAAATATGTGCTTAATCAAACTTAAAGGATTACTAATGAGAAAGAAGGGCAAAGCTATGCAGATTAAATTCCCATTACTGAACGCAGAAGATATAGAGATACGCGTTAACCGTATCATTAAGTGCTATGCCGAGAATGCACAAGGCGAACGTTTCGAATATTATAAGGCAGATTTACTGCTTTATAAAGACGCTCGTGTTGATATGTATTATCTTGATAGATATGTCGGAGCGGATAGCTGGCAAAGAACGCACCGGGCAGAAGGGAACGACTTTATTTGTGGAATATCCATAAAAAATGAAGCCGGAGAATGGATAACTAAAGAAGATGTAGGCGAATTATCCAACGTCGCAGCAAACAAGGGGCGCGCTTCCGACGCCTTTAAACGCGCTGCTACTAATTGGGGTATAGGGCGGGAATTATACAGTTCCCCCAAAATTCAGCTCATACTAAAAAAATATGAAACGTATATCAACAATCGAACGAAAAATGTAGCCTTAAGCAATGATGTTTCTTTTTTCGTTTCAGAAATTGAATACGACGAAAAAAAGCGTATCATTAAAGCTCTTGTGATTAAAGACGGGAACGGTAACTATCGTTTCGCCTACCCAGACGGCAAGCGCAACGAGATACAGAAACGAATTGAAGCAGCGCAGCAAGTCGGCGCATTAGTTGCCGCCAGCGTCGAAAAAGGCAAAGAAAAGCCGTTGCCCGAAATTATCCCTGTTAAGCGGGAACGGGCAGAAGAAGCACCGCCAATTATTAAGCCCAAAAATACGCCGCCACCTAAAGATGATGACACACGGAATATGTGTATCATGTGCGGTGTCGGCATAAGCAAAGCCGTAGCAGCTATATCTAACCGTAAAGTTCAGCAGACAGTTTGTTTGCAATGTCGAGAAAAAATATTGAAAGGCAGGTATAAAAAGTGAATTTAAAAGGTATCGTTTCAGGTGTCGTTTGCGAAAAATGCGGGGCAGTAAAGCTGTTCCCATTTTCAACAAAAGGTCAGACAAAAATCAAAGCCCGGTCTTTAGGCTGGACTATTTCTAAACAAAAGCAAGTCGGTACTGAATGGCGTTCTGTCTGTAAATGTCCCGATTGCGTGAATAACGGTTAAGAAAAAGCCCCTAGCGTCGATTGTGTGACACGCTAGGGGCTTTTAATTTTATCTTGCTTATGTTTCCTTGTGTTGATGATGTGAACCTCTCCCACTTAAAATTACTTTGTAATTTTTGAAGTGGGAGCTTCTTCTTGGGAAGTAGTTGCTTTTGTTAGCCAACTATATTTACCAAGCTAACCCCGTAGTTCCTACGGTTCTTTTTATTTTTAGACTGCTTGTTTTATTCTTAGACCTTCAGTCAATATATTTTTAGCTGCGTTTATATCTCTATCGTGATGAGTATGACAAACTGAACAAGTCCACTCTCTTACATCAAGAGTTTTCTTGCCATCTTTATAACCACATACAGAGCATATTTGACTTGATGGATAAAATTTATCAATTTTTATTATCTCTTTACCATACCATTTCGCTTTATACTCAAGTTTATTTACAAAACTAGCCCAAGATACATCAGATATAGATTTTGCTAATTTATGATTATGAAGTAATCCTTTTGTATTTAAGTCTTCAATACAGATAATATCGTGATTTTTGATAATATCTGTACTTAACTTATTTAAGAAATCTGTTCTCATATTCATAATTTTTTCGTGTATCTTAGCAATTTTAATTCTTTGTTTTTGATAATTTTTAGCTTCGCTTAATTTTCTATTTTCTTTTTTAGCAATTAGAAGTCTTTTAGAAAGTTTTCTCTGTTCTCTTTTTAGTTTATCTTCTAATTGTTTTCTAAATTTAAGATTTTCAATTTTTTCTCCAGTAGATAAAATAGCCAGATCTTTAATACCTAAGTCAATTCCTACTGATGAATTAGTTTTTGGTAATTCTTGAATATCAGTTTCACATAACAAAGAGATAAAATACTTACCACTTCCATTACGCGAGATAGTAGCAGATTTTATTATACCCTCTATTTTTCTATGCACTTTAATTTTTACTAATTCTTTAAGCTTTGGAACTTTTAACCAATTTTCAAAAATATTTACAGTTCCATTTTGATTATTGGTTGTATAGCTTTGTACAGGATTTTTCTTAGATTTGAATTTAGGAAATCCAATAAATTTATCTCTAAAAAAATTTTTATACGCTTTGTCTAAATTCATTTGAGCATTAGCAAGAGCAAGACTATCAACTTCTTTTAGAAATTCATACTCTTTTTTATATTGAGCAGGAGTTGGATATTTTATCTTTTTATCAGGATTACCTTTACTTTCTTCATATGCTTTAATTCTATCATTTAGCATAAGATTATAGACAAGACGAACACAACCAAAAGTTTTACTAAAAAATATCTTTTGTTCTTCGGTTGGATAAATTCTAAATTTATATGCTTTTAGTTGTTTCATCAGTCCACCTCCTATATTTTTACCCGTGTAAAGTCAAATGGATTTTTATATGGATTTTTTAAACTGTATCCGCTAATTAATCCACCCTGATAACCAAAATTGTCAAGCCATTGCCCATTTTTTCTAAATCTTATGGCGTCCTTGCAATTTGTGCTTCTTAAATAAATCGTCCCGCTTTTGGTAATTTTTAAAATTTTTTCTATTGTCTGCCTATCGCCAGCCATTGAATGATATTCTATAGTAACTTCATCACCGACTTTCAAGGTCGCTGCATATTTTTCTAAAGTCATATATTTACTTTTCATTTTTGCACCTCTTATATTTTTCCCATTCGTTAGGCGGCAAGCTATCTGTTATATCTTTATCTGCCCATTTTAAAAATTTTTCAGTAGATATTATTGGATATTTTGCCTTAAAAGTCACGCTAGGACTGTCGTACTGAATACTTTCTCCGAACGGTGATATATATAGTATCTCTCTATCATTGACATAACTACCGTCTAATCTATGGACGCCTCTAGGACGTTTAGCCCTATATACTCTACCTACTTTCAAATCTTCTATCTTCATTTTTCCTCGCTCCAATCTTTCGCGCACTCGTCACATAGTATCTCTACTTCGTCTAAAACTGTTGCTGTACCATTACGAACAACTTTCCCGCAGTTTGTGCAATTCAGCTCCCAGCCATTACTTAAAAATTCTTTTGCTGGTATTATTTTACTGGCTCCATATTTATCAGCCCACGGAACACGGTAAACCCGCATTTCTGTAAATTCTCTATCATGTTCGGAAGCAAGTAACGCTTTAGCTTTTCCCGGTGTAGCCGCCCAAACTACATGACTTTCGTCATAATCTTCGTCGTCCCATCCATAAGCTTTTAATTTCATTCTTTATCACCTTCTATTGTGGGAATAATTTTAAACACCCTATTTGTAGCACACTCAAAGAATTTATCAGCTTGATACTTGTCGACATATTCTTTGGCTTTTTCTTCCGCTTCCACTCTGTTGTTTGCTTCGACTTCAAAGCAAAAAGCATATGTTTCAATCAATTCTACTTTATATTTTTTCATGTTTATTCTCCTGTTAAATACTCATAGTCCTCTTTTAAATGTTTTTCTGCTTCAAAATACGATTTATAATATTTTCCCGCTTTTTTTAAAAGTAAAAACTTTATGTCATTTTTATTAAACAATGTTTCGGCATGTATAATCCCTTCGCCTTTGTCGCCAACAGCAACGTAAAAATATACGTCGCCTATTTCGGGCTGCCACGGTTTCTTTTTGACATAGTATAAGCCAGTTAATAAACCTAACAATATAGTGGGGCAAAAGTTTTCATCCTTTTTAGAAATTAAAATGTCATTTGTGTATGTTGGAGTGTTTTTAAAGAAAAATGCTTCATTATCTTTATATACTTTACTGCCGTTTTCGTACACTATTGTAAATTCTTCGCCTAATTCTAAATTGTTTTCATTTAAAAAATATTGTATATATTTACTTAACATTATTATCACCGTCCATTTTAGCCCCGCACTCCGGGCAGTATTTTGTTTCGTATTCTTCTATGTTTTGGCAAACGCTGCACATACTTGCGTCAAAAGTAATGTCTATCCAATGCCCTTTATCACGTTCTTTTTCCGCTGGCATATCGTTAATAAGTTCGTAGGCGCATTGATAGCCATTAAATTTTCCTTCGTAAAACCTACCGCTATATTCTTTTATAGCTTCTCCTGCAAGATATAGTGCTTTTAATGCGGCTTTTTTATCTATCAATTCCATATTATTCACCTTATATCTCCCCCGCGCAGCCGTTAATCATTATGGCGTTACCTTCAATATCTCTCTTTAATTCTTTTTCGCCGTCTTTATAGGCAAGACAAAAAAACTTGCCTAAATACTGATGTTTTTTTTAAAAATCGCAATCTTTCGGGCATAATGCGGGCTTAAAAAGCTGTATCTGCTGCCCACATTTTGGGCAGTAAGCAGAATCGCTGTTATTCACCGTGTCCGTGATGTGATAATCACATTCAGGGCAAAAATCTACTCTTTCCCCATTTCTTAATTTAAATCTCTTGCTATATTTTATATTTGTCATATTTTTTCACTCCTTTATGGCAGTCCCCTTACTGTTACTATTTCCTTTTTATCGTTGGCACGAATTTCTACTGTATGAATTTCAAATTTTTGCACATAGCCGCACTTGTTATATATCGCCTGTGCGCCTTGTTTCGCCCTTGCAAACGTTTTATAAAGCTTAACTTCTCTATTGATTGTTGGAACGTGTCCCGGTACATATATATCGCCTTGAAGTCCTATTGTTCCAGTGTAGTAGCCTAAATTGTTGCCTGTGCAATTTCCGAAATTATGAATTAAATAAATCGCATACCGGGTATGTGTATCTAGTTGGAAAAAATCCCCGTATTGCTTTGCTTTTGCCAGCGTCGGAAAAGTTTTTATTCTTTTATCTCGAAAATATAAGGTGTAGTTTCGATTTTCTTTTTCTATCGTGATTAAATGGCTATGTGACATTTTATAACAGTCATTTACTTTATCTTTAATCCACATTCGGGTAAATCTCCCTTATAATGATATCTGTAGTTACTCTGTATATTTCGCGAATAGCAATCGTATTTTCTCGGCGGTATTTTGAACTAAAAAGACTTATATACTCTTTCGCATATTCAGGACTACTGAAAGGCATATTTGCTTCAACTTTGCCGTTGATAACAATACAGTATATCTTTTTTTACAATAGCGTTACTATTTTGCATTTTTCATTCCTCACCTTCTTTTATGATATAGTCATCCATTGTGTAGCTTGTTAATACATTCGCTTCCTGAATCATTACAGTTTTATTTTTGTAAAAAGGTTTAAAAAGCTCTATAAAACTTTCAGCTTCTTCACGGCTTTTAAATGTATAGCATTCTGTGTATCCGTCGGCTATAATGTAGTATGCTTTTGCTTTTGTAACACAAACACTTTGCATTTTATTCCTCGTCCTCGTCTGCTTCTTCAACTTTCGGGTAACGCATATCAAGATATTCACATTCTACAACATCACCGTCTTCGTCTACTTCAACTTCCATTAATAAAAGGCAGTCAACCTCGGCGAATTTTAAGCCACAGGAATCGAATTTATGAATGTGAAGTAAACCGCTTTCTTTTTCTAAAAAGTCATATGCTTTGCTTTCGTAATCGCTTTCAAATTCTACAGCGGGGTCATGGTTATCCAATAATTCTACTTCTTCTAAACGTTGCAATTCTTTTTCCCTAACTTCCGCAGTCCATTTTAATACTTGATATTTTTTCATAATGTCAGCCCCTTTATTTTTTTGTTTTTTCCTTACCTCTTGTCTATATTGTAGCCCCCCCTCATCCTATTGTCAAGTCTTTTTTGAAAAATTGCAAAATAAAAAAGCAGGGCAAACGCCCTGCTTTTTAGTATTATGAATTTAGTTTTTTCCGCCAGCCTAGTTAATATTATAGCACACTTTTTTAAAATTCAACTGCAAAAATTTTGTCCGCACGTTTGTATTTGTTGACGGCGTCCCGTGCTTGCTTGAAGCGGTTGTACGCTGATTGTTGCAGCAAGGCGGATTTTAACAAGATACTTTCAAAGTCGCCTACCGTTAACGTTACTAGCTCATATTCTCCCGCTTCATTTTTCGCCCTAAAAAGGTTTTCGCCTTTCATTTTTGCGACTTCATACGCGGAATTGAATTTAATAATACTGTCCGTGTCCCTGTCAATGTAGTAAGTCTTACCGTTGACTTCGTACTTTGTGGGGACTACTAATTCGGACTGATATTCTTGATATAGCTGGCTAATGCGTATAGCTCGGGCTTCGTCCGTGCCGTAGTTTAATTCTAACTTTAAAATGCCTAATGCGTTGCATTGTTCGTTAGTTAAGGAGCTTGGAAGCGATACATTCGGCATAGCTCGCCGCAACGCGTTAATGCTGGTGTAGTCAGTCCCTTTGTATCTGTATACTGTTTTTTTATCCATTTTCAAACCCCTTTCTTAACCGCTATACGGCAGGACTACTGTGTCGAATACCTGAATTGAAAAGCCGCCTGTATCATCGACTATTGCTATAACATTAATGATATTATTCGCGTTAGCGGTTAGCGTTGGTGCTACACCTTTAGGGTAGTAGACTGCGCTACCCGTCGGGAATGTCCAAGTTACCGCCGGAACAGTAGCCCCGACAGGTAACCAAAATGTTAATGTCTTGCACATGTACGGCACACTTCCAACGGTCGCTTTGAAGTTCATTCCCGAAAAATTCATTTTTAAGCTCGACGGGTTGTTGATCGAACAGTTAATTAAATAGCAATTCGCTGCGGATTGATAACTGATAGTATTCCCAGTGTTCGGCGTTGCGTAGTAAGTGTTTTCCGCTGTTCCCGTAAAGTAAAGGCAGCTTTCATTGTTCCCAGCTCGAATAACGCCGTTAGACGTGCCAGTATTTAACGTTGAGCCAACCGTTAAGCCCTGTGATATATAAAAGTTACCATTGCTATCAATGCTGCTTGTGTTGCTGGCTAGGTTGTTCGGCGTGAATAGTATCTGCCCATTACTGTCTGCCTTTATAGTTACATTATTGTTATTTCTGTCAACTTCTAATATCTTAAAGTTTCCAACTTGCAAGGCTGCATTTTTCGTATAGCTGATAGCAGAATTATTCTGTAAAGAAAATATACTGTAGTCAGTGCTAATGGCTTCTGCTTGATTTGAAAGCCGCATCCCTGCCGTGTTATCGGCTGTTTCGGGGTAAAAACCTATGATTTTGCTTGTACCGCCGCCACCTACTCTTAAACCACTTGAAGTGCTATACTTTAGGATATTATTAGATAAAAAGTCAAGTGTAGCCGTCGTTGCGGTGCCGCCTATTGTGGCAACTGCTGCTGTGCCAACATTGAAAAAGTGTGCCAGTCCTTCTGTAGCTGTATAATACATTGCTCCCGTGGTAGTGGAGTTTATCTTTGCTTGCGTTGTTGCGCTATTAGGCTTCGTGCCTAATGTGATAGTTCCACCAATGCCAGCAAGTGCGCCGTCCCTCACTGTTATAGGTTTATTAAATGTGTTCGTTCCTGTAAAGTTGTTATCTCCTGCGGCGGTAACATCACCGCCCCCGCCTGCTTCAATTGTAATATCTTTCGTTCCGTCGAACGGTACGCCGTTGATAGTGCGGGCAGTGGCAAGTTTGGTCGCTGTGTTTGCGTTGCCTTCCCATACCACACCAGTAGCCGGGGTGTAAGTTGCAGCAAGATTAGAATGTAGATATGCAGAAGTTTTTTTGTTTGCTTCATCCGATACAACGGACCATTGCGGCACCGACCCGGATTGTAGAGCTATAGTCCTGTTTTCAGACGCTTGAAGAATGAGGTTACCGTTGCCCGCTGCATTTATTAAACACTGTTCAGTCTTATCAGAAGGTTTTTCACCCAGCGTAATTATACCAGCACTACCAGCAGCGGTAGCAGCGCGAACAACTATGTTTGAATTGAACGTATTCATTGTAATATCTTTCGTTCCGTCGAACGGTACGCCGTTGATAGTGCGGGCAGTGG
>ERZ791680.356-NODE-356-length-52370-cov-5.908076_pt1 | contig 52370 bp, 59 predicted proteins | sample MGYA00510051_ERZ791680 | MGnify/ENA primary metagenome ERZ791680 (study PRJEB30046, sample SAMN00715238) | human gut metagenome | study: EMG produced TPA metagenomics assembly of the A metagenome-wide association study of gut microbiota in type 2...
GAATCGGCGGTTTCCCCTACGCGTTTAAGCAACAGCCCTTCATCATTAGCTTGGTTTGTAGCCACACCTGACTGCAGACTGCATAACCATCAAGATGAGCTAAAACGTTTTGCTAAGGTGCTAAAAGAAGTGTTCTTTAACAAGCTATCAAAGGTCGTAGGTTATAAAGTTAAATCTATTAGACAAGGTGTACAGGTATCTAACAAGTACGGAGCTTTAGATAACCTACTTCATAACTTAGTATGGAGATTACAAGCTCCGGATGCACCGGCTATTAATGATAGTCTTAAACGAGACTATGATGACTTCTATAACCGGAAATTCCCTAACGAGACACTCGGTATGGGTAACGTATTAGAGTTAACTACAAAAGGTGCTTCCTTTGTGCAGGCCCTAATCAAGGCTCATAACTTACCCGATGCTAGATGGGTTCGACGGTTACTACACGATAGACCTTTCTTCTATACGAAGATCATCAAAGTTATGGCTACGTTATTTAAGAACAAGGACTATCAAAAGGCTATGGTCGATGTCGTCAAAGATAACGCTGATAATACAAGTTATATTCAGTCTTGGCCTTTATGGCGTGATGACCGCGACTTATTTATCATTCGTAAATTTGTTAACATCCTTAGCCATCAATACGGCGAGCGCCAGGCGTTCTTATTCATTAGAAATGCACCGTCCTATCACAATATCAGAGATACAGCTAGTATGTATTTTGAGTTATCGAGAAGTCGCCGTAAAGAGGTATGGGGTAGTCGCATCCAAGTGCGTAGCCTACATGACACTATCGCGAGAATGCAAAAGTTTGACAAAGTAGAAGACGAAATCGTACAGCAGCGTAAAACACATATGGCACTAGCTGATATGGTTGATGGCTATCGCTTCATGGCGATAGGTTCTACTCATGGCATCGTTGATATGGGTATTCAGCTTAATAACTGTGTAAGCTCCTATATCAAAAAAGTAAAAGCTGAAACGTGTGCTATCGTAGGTGTCTATAAATGTAACAAGCCTGTAGCGTGTATCGAGGTTAACCCCGTTAATGATGCGGATGACTTCGTAGAGATACACCAGGCTAAACTTAAAAACAATCGTGGTGTATATGAAGACCATGATATCAACGGAGCTGTAACGCAGTGGGTAACTTCTCACGGCTTACGTGTTCCTAGGTATGTAGGGGACATCCACTTTGCGAAGGGAGGAGCGATGTAATATGGATACACAAATCATCATAGCTACGGGCAGAAGTCGCTCCGCCCGTAGCTGGAAGTCTGACAAAATGACTTGGAGTGCTTTGGCCAATAAATTGGCTGAGCCAACTGTAACAAATGAAACGGCTGCTGAATACGCAAAGATGTCTAAAGCTGATCAAGGTCAAAAGAAAGACGTCGGCGGTTTTGTTGGTGGCTATATTCCTAATAAAGGTAGACGAATTAGAGGTGCTGTTAAGGAGCGATACCTTATTACTCTTGATGCGGATAATCCTGGTGAAGATTTCATCGTAGACCTAGATATGGAATTAGGTGGTATGGAATATGTACTCTACAGTACGCACAGCCACACAGCTGACAATCCACGGTATCGCGTAATTATCCCAGTCGATAGACCTATGACACCGGATGAGTATCAAGCAGTCTCAAGACGGATTGCGGATAACATCGGTATTGAATTCTTCGACCCATCCACGCACCAGGCTGAACGGCTTATGTATTGGCCAAGCCATCCTAAGGATGTCGAGTACGTTTACCTACACAGCGAAGGCTCTCTAGTTTCAGTAGATGCCTATTTGAGTACCTACAGAGACTGGCGAGATACGAGCCTTTGGCCAACATCGGAGAAGGAATCACAAATCCGTCTTGATGCGGCTAAGAAGCAAGGCAATCCATTAGAGAAAAAAGGCCTTATCGGTGCTTTTTGCCGGTGCTACAGTATCACGGAAGCTATCCATAAGTTTCTCCCTGAAGTCTATGAACCTACAGCGGTCGAAGACCGATACACGTATGTAGCCGGTAGCTCAGTAGGTGGGTTAGTAATTTACGATAATGATACCTTCGCTTACTCCAATCACGCGACTGACCCAATCAGCGGTAAACTCGTAAATGCGTTTGACCTCGTACGGATCCACTTATTCGGAGATAAGGACCCAGCAGATGAGACCAGCGTCACCAAATTACCAAGTTACAAAGACATGATAGACTTCGTCAATGAAGACGGTGCAGCACCAATCCTGCTCGACAAGGAACGTATGTCAGATATGGAGTTCGAGGATATCACGGACGATGACGAGGACTTTTTATCAAAGTTAAAGCGTGATAAAAATGGTACTCCTGAATATGATGTGTTCAACTGTTTAGTAGTACTTAAACAGGACCCTTCTTTAAAAGGTAAAATTCGTCTTGATGAATTTGCACACCGCTTAGTCGTAATTGATGATTTGCCGTGGCGTGGTAAGGACGAAACTCCTTACTGGACGGATACCGACGATGCGTGCCTGCGTAACTACTTCGCTACTAAATACCTTATTAAAGGTAAAGGCACCATCGATGATGCACTCCAGGAAGTCACCCAAGATAATAAATTTCATCCTGTGCGTGAGTACTTAAAGGAATTATCCTGGGATGGTGAATGTAGACTTGATACTCTATTTATCGATTACATCGGAGCTGAGGATACCGAATACATTCGAGCAGTTACTCGTAAATGGATGTGCGGTGCCGTAGCTCGTGTTATGGATCCAGGCGTTAAGTTTGATACGGCGATTGTGTTATATGGCTCTCAAGGTTTAGGTAAATCCTTAATCCTAGAACGCTTAGGCCGTAAATGGTTTAATAACTCCTTAGTTGATATCAAAACCAAAGATGCCCTAGAACAAATTCAAGGCTCTTGGATAGTCGAACTTGCCGAACTAGCACCAACCTACAAGAACGATAATGAAATCGTTAAGGCCTTTATCAGCCGTACTTCTGACCGGTTCCGTTCCCCCTATGGGAGACGCACCGAAGAGTATCCTCGCCAGTGTGTATTCGCTGGTTCTACTAATAATCTTATGTTCCTAAAAGATCGCACCGGTAACCGCCGATTCTGGCCAATTACTGGAGACAAAGACCGGAAGACTAAAAACTCCTGGGACTTGTCAGAGGATGAAATTGACCAATTATGGGCGGAAGCGTTTAGATATTGGTCCGAAGGTGAACCTCTCGTATTAGAGGGTGCACTTGAAGAAGAAGCTCTTAGAATCCAATTAGCCCATACAGAAGGCGGTGAACTCGTAGGCCTCATTGAGGAATACCTCGAGATGGAACTACCTGAAGATTGGGAGTCTAAAGACATCTACGATCGCAGGGAGTATATCCGGAATTATGGCGATGACGATTATTGTGGTTCAGTGCAGCGGGAGCGGGTTTGTGCCCTCGAGATATGGTGCGAAGTAATGGAGGGCGACAGGAAGACCCTACAGAACGCAAAAGCAAGAGAAATCATTGACATTTTGCAGTCTATTAAAGGGTGGAGCCCTTATTCAAAGAGCGTTGGGAAGATGCGTTTTGGAAAAATGTACGGCGTGCAAAGAGCGTTTGTTAGAGACACGAGCATACTCCAAAACAAGGCTAAAACGATATCTAAAAATCGTAAATAATCGTGTTGCCGATTTTTGTTGCCGATTAGCTAATTTTATAATATTGAACTTTATCGAAATAGTTTTTATACATCCCTATACATCGATAAACTTTAATATATCCTAAAAAATCGGCAACGGCAACACGTGTGGCAACAAAATCGGCAACATGTTTTGTGTAGTTGTTATCTATCTTAAATGCAATTTGTTGCCTATGTTGCCAATTATTTACTATTAATTAAAAATAATAAATATATGAATAAGTGCTTGTATACGTATACACGTAAAAAACGCAAATACGCGTATATATATATATGAGAAAAAAAACGCCAACATCGGCAACAAAACCCCGATGAAGCCATATTTTATATGGGCTGAGGCCTGTTGCCGATTATTTATTGAGAACGAGGTGAGAACGATAGAAAAAGACATCGAACGGTGGTTAGGAAATCAACTCAAAAAACTGGGGTGTATATATATGAAATTCGTGTCACCTGGAAATGACGGTGTCCCTGATCGGATTATTGTACTTCCAGGAGGCGGTGTCATATTCGTCGAACTAAAGGATACAACAGGAACGCTAATGGCTAACCAACGGGTACAGATTTCACGATTACGAAAGCAAGGCGCTTTGGTGTTTGTAGTAACCGGGATGCTTGATGCCAAGTTATTTGTTGAAGATATAGAAAGGGCGATTCATGGACTTTCATCCGCACGAGTATCAAAGCATTGCAATACAACGAATCATTGATAACACCCACTACGGATTGTTACTGGATATGGGGTTAGGTAAGACCATATCTACCCTTATTGCGATTGAACGGCTTATGTATGATTACTTTGACATTAAAAAAGTATTACTCATCGCACCTAAGAAGGTAGCTGAATCTACATGGGCCCAAGAATCGCAAAAATGGAGTGCTACAAGACGTTTGACGGTGGCTAAGGTGTTAGGTTCCGAGAAGGAACGTATACAGGCCTTAGAGAGTGAATCTGACGTTTATGTGATAAATCGTGAAAACGTGCAATGGTTATATGAGTACTACCATAAGAAGAAGTCGTTCCCTTTCGATATGTTAGTTATCGATGAGAGTTCTTCGTTTAAGAACCCACAGGCTAAACGGTTTAAGGCGATACGAAAACTCCGTCCATTGTTTAAGCGTATCGTCATACTAACAGGTACACCGGCACCGAATACCTTAATGGATATTTGGGCACAGATGTACTTACTAGATGGCGGGGACCGATTAGGTAAAACGCTTACCGAATATCGCACCCGATACTTTACACCGGATAAAACAAATGGACATGTCGTGTATAGCTACCGACTACTGCCTGGCGGTGATAAGGCGATATTCAGCAAGATGCAGGATATCTGTATGAGTCTAAAAGCGAAAGATTATCTTACTTTACCTGAGCGTATCGAGAATGTCATCACAGTAGAGATGAGCCCTAAAGAATGGGAACTCTATAAACAGATGGAACGTGAGCACGTGCTTAGCTTAGTCGGTGATGACGATGTGAGCGCACTCAATGCAGCATCCCTAGCCGGCAAGTTATTACAACTGGCCAACGGTTCTATCTATAATGACGAGGGAAATATTGTAGTCGTCCATAACGAGAAGATTGAACGATTGAAAGAATTGGTAGAGACGAACGAAGGAAAACCGATATTAGTGTTCTACAACTTTAAACATGACCTTCAATCAATTAAAGAGGCTTTTCCGAAAGCTGTGGAATTAAAGACCGATGATGATGTAGCCGAGTGGAATAAAGGTAATATCCAAATGCTATTAGCACATCCCGCATCAGCCGGGTACGGATTAAACTTACAAGCCGGTGGCAATATCATCGTATGGTATGGGCTAACGTGGAGTCTCGAACAGTATCAACAAGCTAATGCGAGACTGCACAGGCAAGGGCAAACACAGCCTGTGATTATCCACCACCTAGTAACAAAGGGCACGATGGACGAGCAAGTCATGAAAGCCCTAGAGCGTAAAGAAGCGGGGCAGGACGCCCTCTTAGAAGCTATTAAGTATCGTAAAGAATTGTATAAGGAGTAAGACTATGCAAAAGAAATGTAGACGATGTGGTGACACATTCACAGTAAAAACACACGAGGATTACTGCCCCGAGTGTGAGAAAGTTATGACACCTCCTGGCGCAGGCGTTAGTAAAGAGTTAACCTGTGAGGGATGTGGCGTAACCTTTACCCACAAAAAAGAAAAGGCGCAAGGTCGTTGGCCTAAATATTGTCCGGAGTGTTTACCTAAATACTCTAAGGTACCTAAGAAGAAGGAAGTAGTAGATGTGACTCTTGCGAATATGGCAGCTAAAAGGAAAGAAGTAGCCGTGACTCTTGCAAATATGGTAGCCAATACGCTTGAGGAGCCTGAAGTTAAGGTCGTTGAAGAAGATGTTATTAACCATCCTTCACACTACACACGCGGTAAGATTGAGGTTATCGATTTTATCGAGGATCAACAGCTTCCATACCATCTAGGTAATGTTATCAAGTACATCGCAAGAGCAGGGTATAAAGGTGATAAACTTGAAGACCTAAAAAAAGCACGGTGGTACTTAGACCGGTACATCAATGAGGTAATGCAGCATGAGTGACTATAAAGAAAAGGCATCGGCGTATCTGCAAGATATAAAGATGATAGCCATTCGAATTCAATCACTACGGCAGGATATTCGTAAACTGCAGTATGATATCATCACCTTATCGGCGATTGATTATTCCAAAGACCGAGTATCGGGCGGAGGAACTCCAGTGGGGCTTGAGAGCGATGTGGCAAGACTTGTTGATACGGTAGATGCCAAAAAACGGGAGATAGCAAAGCTTATTGCAAAAAGGGAAGAAGCAAGGGCTTTAATTGAAAAGATAGAATGTATACCAGGGCGTATTATATTGTCGCAAGAATACATTAACGGGGCATTTCCTAAAAAAGTACAAGCGATGATATATTACGAAAAAAGTAGTTACTTCAATTTAAAAAATAAAGCGTTGAACGAATTAGGGGAACTCCTCTCATAGTGGAGTATTTTGGAGTGTTTTGGAGTACTTTGGACTTAAATGAACCTACTTGACATAGTATAATGTAGTTGTGAAAGGTGTCATTAGTCATCTAACACAAATCCTCTCTTATACACAACTCAGCAAAAAGCACGGTGATGACGACCGTGCTTTTTGTTGTATGTAGCATTGTAAATACAGGGGCCCGTATTTATGATGTAGGCGATCGCGTAAGCTAAGGAGAGGGAATATGTAAAAATGAAATTTACCGCACAATGAAACCAGGGCGAGCCGAATTTGTCCACAGAATAATACTAAGCTTATACATTATGAGCTTGCCCTGTATCGTTGTACGCTGACATCTGATGACTAGAACTAGTAGTCCTCCAATAACTATATAGCCTAACAACAACCAACTAGTCATCGGATTTGAGCGTACAAATGTATTAAAGGTGAAAAGGTATGAGCACAGAAGTCAAATGCATTAAACGTAAATGCCTTAATAACAAAAACGGCGTTTGCACAGCACAACTAATTGAATATGATGGACTGTGTCAAACTTATATCACACATGACCAAGCACATAAAAGTAATTGTGGATTATGCACTCGTTCGCACGTCCGATTTAAGAGAAACAGCCGTGATGTATTAAGATAGCTTTTGGGGCAGTACCCGCGCTAAATAATAAAAATAAATTTAAAAAATTACACGTTTCGTTGAATTTTTGTGTAATTTTTTTTGTGGGTCCTTCTGGAGGAAATTGAAAGCGTGCGGTGGCCGAGACCCCAAAAATTGCCTAGATTTTAATTTTTTTATGACCTTGCTAGTGATACAGGTAATGAAAGGAGGCTGATTGATAAGTGAAAATTACAGATGATTTGAAAACGGCAACGGCCTCGCAGTCAAACCTGGCAAAAGCACTTGGACTCTCGCGTCAACGTGTTTTGCAACTGCTCCAAGAAGGGGTTTTAGCTACCGATGAAAAGAATAATATCCTGGTTATCAAATCCGTTATCAATTATGTCAAATATAAGGGTCAATCCTCTGCTGAAGAGGTAAGTAGTTCCGATGATGCGGTATTCGAGGTTGAAAAGGCCAAGAATGAACGCGCAAAACGCAAGATCGCTGAGTTGAAACTAGCCAAAATGAACGGCGAGGTGTACTCAGCAGATACTGTAGAACAGGTTATGACAGAAATGCTTGTCAATTTGCGTACACAATTGTTAGGATTGCCAACTAAATTGGCACCACAGTTACAAAATATAACAAAAGAGGAAGCATATAACCTGTTAACACAAGAAATTGAGGACAAATTATCAGAATTAAGTGAATATACGCCGTCATTATTCATGAATAGTGATGAATTAGACGATGATAAAGCGCCAAATTAGGCGCTTTTTTAATGCAAAAAAGGAGGTGATAGCATGAAAACGGCAAAAGAATTGTGGCAATATGTTTCTAAAATGGGCCTGAAACCACTACCAAAAACCAGTGTTAGTCAATGGGCTGACGAATATCGCATGCTATCACAAGGCCTTTCTGCTGAACCAGGGCGGTGGAAAACAAGTAGAGCCCCTTATCAAAAAGAGATAATGGATGCTTTCACGCGACCTGGTATCAATCGAGTAGTTGTTAAGTCAGCGTCACAGGTAGGGAAGTCGGACATAATGAATAATGTCCTAGGGAGATACGCTCACCTTGACCCATGCGCGGTCATGATGATTCAACCGACTATTGAATTGGCTCAAGATTATTCAAAGTCTCGTATCTCTCCGATGATCCGTGATACGAAAGTACTATCACAAGTATTCTACGAAACGAAATCAGAGGACGGCTCCAAGACAAGAGATGGCAAGAATACAATCTTATCTAAGTTATTCCCTGGTGGTCGTCTTATCATGTGTGGTGCAAACAGTCCAGCAGGATTGGCATCACGTCCTGTACGTGTGCTACTAGCGGACGAAGTAGACCGTTTCCCAGATAGCGCTGGCACAGAAGGTGATCCAGTAGACCTTGCTGCCAAACGTATGACAACGTTCTGGAATAGGGTAATGGGATTATTCTCTACGCCAACGAATGAAGGTAGCTCACGAATCGATGTAGAGTATCAAACAGGTACGCAAGAAGAGTGGCAACATGAGTGTCCTAATTGTGGTGAGTACCATTTGATACGACATATTGAGATGGAATGCGAAACAGAGGAACATAAGGACGCAAAAGGTCGGAAGATTGTTATAGTTAGCGATGTGAAATGGCGATGTCCTGATTGCGGATCGGCATTCACTGAAGACGAGATGCGAAAAGTTCCTCAAAAGTACATTCCTAAAAACCCTGCTGCGCTGCATAATGGCATACGCAGTTTTTTTGTAAATGGATTCACCTCGCCCTGGCTAACTTGGAATGACATCATGAGGGAATGGTTAGAGGCTAAAGGCGACCCTACTCGTGAAAAGGTAGTTATGAATACTCGATTTGGAGAATCCTATGCACAACAAGGTGCCTTTGAAGACTATCAACAATTCATTAGGCGCCGTGAAAAGTACGGCGCAGACCTTCCTGATGGTGTATTACTGCTAACCGGTGCCGTCGATACACAAGACAATCGGTTAGAGTATGAAATCACAGGTTGGGGATATGGTGAAGAATGTTGGGGCATCTGTAAGGGCGTTATCTTAGGTCAGCCTGATAATAAAGCAACATGGGATGCACTTGATGCGGTGCTTGATAAGGTATACCGATTTAAGAACGGCACAGGCCTTAAGGTAGCACGTGCTTTCATTGACTCAGGCGGTCACTACACTTCCAAAGTATATGAATATTGCGAAAAGAACTTCAGTAAGCAACGATTTGCCATCAAAGGTACGGCCGGAACACCTGGTATACCGTTAAATTATAAGATTGGTAAAGCTTCAGGAAGTAAGATTCCGCTTGTAATGCTAGGTGTTGACGATGGGAAACAACAGGTAATGAACCGGTTAGCTATCGATGAACCTGGCGCTAAATACTTTCATTTCCCGTTGGACGAAGAATTTCTAGGAACTAGAGGGTATGACGAGTTGTATTTCAAGGGGATTATTTCAGAACACAAGAAGAAAGTGAAACGTAAAGGCGTTATCCATGAAATATGGGAGCCTACGGCAGGAGTTCGTAACGAACCTTTGGACTTACGCGTATACAACTTAGCTTGTATGAACTCAATCCATCCTGATTGGGATAGATTGGCGGAAGTAGTCAAAGGCGGAGGCCATTCTACTACAACAGTGACTAATCCGCGGAAGAAACCAATGAGGAAACGCGTTCGTAGAGCTAGTAAGGTAGCAGATATTTAGGAGGATGTATGGCAACTAGTTATTCAAGAAAGCCAAGACTAATTGACGTGCGATTAGAATGGTACGTCAAAGCTGAGGAAGCGATATTGACTGGCCAAAGCTATACCATAGGAAATCGGACTCTTACAAGAGCAAATTTAGCAGAAGTAAGAAAAATGATTGATGATTTAGTGGCAAGAGGCGCTAAATTACCGGGTATGGATACAGATAATGGACGAGGAAACCGGTCAAAACGTGTTGTTTTTAGAGATTAGGAGGCTAAAATGGCGAGAAAAAACAAGAAATTCAGCGCTAAAATAGGCACTCCGAGGGCTCAAAATAGCGGATATAGTGAGGGCGGTGCCTCTCATAATAACAAATCTTTAAAGGGATATAACCCTAAAAAACTAGGTTATAAGGCCGATATCGGTGCGAATTTATCAACTTTACGTGATAGATCTGCAGATTTAGCTATTAATACGCCAGTCGGCACAGCTGCAATCAATACAAGCACCACTCATACAGTTGGTGCAGGCCTTAATGTATTCCCTAGACCTAAATTTCAAATCTTGGGGATATCTGCAGAGGACGCCAGAGCGTGGGCGCGTAAGGTTCGAGCTGAGTTCGACTTATGGGCAGACTCAAAAGACTGTGATATTTATCGCAAAAATAATTTGTACGATATGCAAAGTATCGCATATCAAGGGTATCTTACTGATGGTGATAGTTTTGCGGTATTTAGACGTAAACCAAGTACACCAGATATGCCATATACATTACGGCTTCAATTAATTGAAGGGAATAGAGTAAGCAACCCGCTCACTACTTCAACGTATACTACAGGCGACCCAACCGGAGTTGAGGCACTTAATTCAGATAACGGGAATCGCATATTGAATGGTGTGGAAATTGATACCGACGGTGCAATTGTAGCTTACTGGGTATCCAACCAAGTCCCTGGTGAGCCAATTACAAGCCTGTTGACTGCATGGGCAAGAGTCGAAGCATATGGAAAGCGTACTAGCATTCCGAATGTACTACAAATTAGTAATGATACTAGACCTGAGCAATATAGAGGGGTACCTTATTTAGCGCCAGTTATTGAAACGCTAAAGCAAGTGTATCGATACACAAATGCAGAACTTACATCTGCCATTATTAAATCGTACTTTGCATTATTCTTTACTGAAGCTGTTACTAACTCAGGATCGTTAAATGATATGTTGGCCGATAATGGCGTTGATGATCCAACAGAACCAGTAGTTGATGTATCAGAGTATAACTTAGGGCCGGGCACATTAAATGCCTTACCGAAAGGTGTGGATGTAAAGAGTGTGGATGCCTCCAACGCTCAATCTACTTTTGAAGTATTTAGTACTCAACTCATCAAACAAGTAGGTGCTGCACTTAACCAGCCCTACGAAGTATTGATGAAGAACTTCAACTCCTCGTATTCTGCAAGCCGTGCAGCAATGTTACAGGCTTGGGAAGAATATAAACTACGTCGCAAGTGGTTCGCTCGTGATTTCTGTCAGCCTATCTATGAGGTTTGGCTAATGGAAGCTGTAGCGAATGGCCGAATAGAGGCACCTGGTTTCTTTGATGATCCATTAATTCGAAAAGCATGGTGCAATGCTGATTGGTTTGGACCGACTATGTCCATCCTTGACCCAGTTAAGGATATGAATGGTAGTACACTTCGCGTTGAAAATGGAGTTTCTACTCGCGAACGTGAAGCGGCAGAAATGACAGGGACAGACCTTGAAGAAAACATTGCACAACTTGCATTTGAAAAGCAACTCATGGAGAAATACGGCATGGGGCTAGCTGATGCGGTAAATCCTTCCGTTGGCTCTAAATCTACAACGAAAGGAGGTGAAGAGGATGAATAAATTTTGGTCTGTTAAGAATTTTGTAAATCAAGATGGTACCGGTCAATCTGAATTGATTTTGTATGGTGATATTTCTGATACCTCTTGGTGGGGTGATGAAATTACACCTCGTGAATTTGCAAGTGATTTGGCTAGTTGTAATGGCAACGCCTTAACAATGCGTATCAACTCTGGGGGTGGTGACGTATTCGCGGCACAAGCTATCCACAATATGATCAAAGCCTATGCTGGAAAAGTAACAGCACACATTGATGGCTTATGCGCGAGTGCAGCTACAATTATTGCATGTGCGGCTGATAAGGTAATCATGCCAAGCAATGCCCTGTACATGATTCACAATCCATCTGTATTTCTAGGAGATAGCTTTGACGCAGACGGACTAACTAAAATGGCGAATTATTTGGAAAGCGTTAAACAAACCATTGCAAATGTTTATCTAAGTCGTAGCGATGTTTTGACGCCTGAGCAGATAAATACACTTATGGATGACGAAACGTGGCTTACAGCGGACGAGGCGAAGTCCTACGGTCTAATTGATGAAGTAGACACGGCGATTACTGATAAGGCTGTTATGAATGACGGGATGGTTATCGTTAACAAAGTATCTTGTAAATATTCGGCCAAAAATGAAGCCAAAATCAAACAATTTTTAAAACATAAGGAGAAACCTATGACTGAAAACCAATTCATGGCAAGCTTAAAAGGTTTGCTCGGTATTTCTACAAACGAACCTGCGGAAAATGCAGCAGTAACAGCAGAACGTGAACGCGTTGAAACCTTAAATGCACTAAAAGGGAACAATGAAGTTATCAATCGTTTAGTAGATGTGGCTGTTAAAGAAGGTAAAACTGTAGATGAAGTAACACCTTTCATCTCCGCCGTATCCGATATTCCTGTAACTGATAACAAAGTAGTCGACCAAATTCGACAATTGGTTATCGATCAAATGGAATCCGGTGCGGATGAAGTGGTACCTCAAGGTGCATCTACACCAGAAACCAATGATGCAGTAGCTAAAGCTAGTGCAATTGATGAAGTTGTAGCATTTGCAAATGCTAAGAAAGGCGGTAAATAATGGCGTATTTCGAACAAGTAAATGGCGTCGCAGCTGACTACCTATTAGGTGGTGGCGGTGTGCCTGTATTAACTCAAAATGTAAAAGCAGCAGTTGGTGAGTACAAACGTGGCCAAGTTCTTGAAAATAACTCTGGTACGTTCCAAAAAATTGCAAGTGGTAAACCTGCAGGTATCGTGGTAGCTGATACTACTACAACTGCTGATCACAATGTAGTGACTGTATATGTCTCCGGTCGCTTTAATCGTGAAGTATTGGTAGTTGACAAAGCTTACAAAATTAATGAACATGAAGCGGATTTTAAAGACGCTCACTTATTCTTAACTAGCATTAAATAGGGGGAACTATATAATGGCAATTGATTTCAAAGATACGTTATCTTTAATGCAAGCTGTAGAACGAATGAAAACTCCGGCAAGTTTCTTGCTTGATACTTTCTTCCCACAAGTTCCGGCAGTTGCAACTTCTAAAAAAATCGCAGTAGAAACTCGTAAACGTGGTCGTACTCTAGCACCTTTTGTGTCTCGTGGCGCATCTGGTGTAAATGTTAAACGTGCCGGCTCTAAAATTGCTTTATATGAAGCGCCTATGATGGGTCCTCGTACAGTAATTGATCCTGAGCAACTCGACCAACGTGCATTTGCGGAAAATATTGTATCCACAATGACACCTGCGCAACGTGCGGCACAAATGCAAGCTGAAGATTTGTCTTATTTGCAAGGCACAATCATCAATCGTAAAAACAAAATGGCGGCCGATTTGCTTACCACTGGTAAATGCAAAATCGAAGGTTATGCTGATGATGGCGCGACTGTTCTAACTGATGAAATTGATTTTGAATTTGAACAAGACATCACACCTACTACTGCATGGGACCAAGCTGGTGCCGATATTTATGGCGACTTGAAAATGGCGTCCGAAAAAATTCAGGAAAACGCAGGAATCGTACCAACTGTATTAGTTGTCGGTAAGAATGTTGAAAAATATATTCTTGATAATGCATCTATCAACAAGATGTTGGCTATTCCTAATCGTGAAAACATGACAATGTTTAACTTTGCGCCTGAATACTTATCTCCACAAGTTCGATATGTTGGTCGTATTATGTCCTTGAACATTGATGTGTATGCATATCTTGAAACATATCAAGATGATGAAGGCAAGGTAAAATCCTTTATCGGTGATGATGCTGCAGTATTAGGTGTACCTGGTCGTGGACGTCAACAACATGCAGCAGTAACATTGCTTAACGATGACAACCAATTCACAACATATGCAGGTATTTATGTACCTTATTACTATGCTAATAAAGCTACACAAGAATTAACATTGTCTGTATATTCCCGTTGCGTATTGATTCCTGAAACTATCGACGATTGGGCTACTATTAAGACTAAATAGGGGGTAACCTACTTATGAAAATTAGAGTATTAAAGGGTTATTTAGCACATGAAGGCGAGATGTATGGCAAAGGTGAAGTAGTCGACATCAAAAAGAAAGCGATTGCGTTATCCTTGCTTGAATCTGAAAAGTTTGAATCTGCTGAAGATGATCCTGCTGAAGTGCCGAAACCATTGGAAGTCGTTCCAGATGAACCGGAAGAAGAAATGGAATTACCTGAAGTTGATGCGGAAGTTACGGTGAAAAAATAATGCGATTTAGAGATTACCTAGAAAGCGATATTGACGATGTATTCCTCAATGAAGACGAATTCGCCGAAGGGCATAATCTAAATGGCACAGTAGCTAAAGCGGTTATTCAATCGCCAACGGCGAGGGAGTCATTCCTATCGAATGGCTCTCACGTATCAAACGATGGATTGCACGGGGTGTCTGTATTTGTGCATTGCAAACTAACGGACATCCCTGAAATTCCATCGCAGGGGAACGTATTCCGATTAGACGGAGACCTTTACGTCGTTCAAAGTGCAATGGAAGAAGATGGGTTAGTATCCATTGAATTAAGAGCAGAAGCTAGAGGCGGTGTTGACGGATGGTTGAGCTAGAACTTGATAAAAGTGCAGTAGCAACAATTGAAAAAGCACTGGAAACGTTAAAAGAAGATAGAGTTCGACGTGTCTGCCAAGCCGCATCAAAGCGTGCAGCAACAACTGCAAGAAAAGCCGGCACGCAAGCATTACGCAATATCTATGCTATCAAAGGTGTATCGGTTGTAAAGTCCGGTGTATCTATCAATAAATTGAATGATGGCACAGAAATGCGTATCAAAGGTGGATATACTAGCGCTCAAAAGTACTTCAAAATTAAATCACTTAAGCGAAAAGGTGTGTTTGTATCGATTAAAAAAGGTACAGAAACAAAGGTACCAAACGGCTTTGTTAGTGCATCCGGTATCTTTATGAAACGCCAAGGCAAGGACAGATATCCGTTAAAGGGAATATATGGGCCAGCCTTACCGCAAATGTTTGGTAATGAAACTGTTATGAATGCCATGCAAAAGGAAGGCATGGAAATGTATGAAAAGCGCTTATATCACGAATTAGAGCGCGCGTTAGGAGGTAACTAATGACGCCATTAGATGTATCAGATGGTATTGCTAAATATCTCATGAATGAGTTACGAAAGCTGAATGAAAACAGTGATGTTACCGAAAGACCTATTCGAGTATGGAGCGGTTTCTTACCAAGAGTGGACAAGAATGAAGACAAGCGCAAATTATGCCCGGCCGTAGTAGTGCATCCGTACTCTGTTAGTGATGCAGATAGTTCGACGGTAGGTATTACTGTATTGGTAACTACTTATGATGAAGCCTTAACTGAAGGCCATGTCGGACTATATCACCTATTAGAGGTAGTGCGTGAGCGGTTGTTATCTGATAATCCGGTAGCACTTAAATATGAAATTAAGGAGAATACCATTAATACAACAATTCCTGATGATCAACCATACCCTCAATGGGTTGGGTATCTTGAATTTGAAGTGTATATTCCTGTTATTCGTAGGAATCTAAATAAGATATTCACGGATAACAAAGTAATTGAATAGGAGACAACGATGAACCCTGTTGTATATGTTGGGCCTTCGTTCCGCAGTAGCCGGCTAAACCAATTCATGGTATTTAGCGACGGTGCACCACTGCCGGAAGCAGAAGACCCTATTTTTATGCATTTATTTGTGCCTTTAGATGAGCTTAATCAGGCAATGATTGATGTTAAAACACAAGGTACGCAATTAAATGTATTCTATGTAAACGCATTGAAGAATTATAAAGGAGTGAAGTAAATGGCCTTTTATCATGGCGTCAAAACAAGTGAGCAAGCTACCTCTGTAATTGCTCCTGTCCAAACTACTGCTGGCCTTCCTGTTGTGTTCGGTACTGCACCTGTACACCTTACAGAAGACCCTAGTGCGGTAGTCAATAAGCCAATCATCTGCTACAGCTGGGAAGAAGCTGTTCAACAACTTGGCTACTCTGAAGATTGGGCGCATTTCACATTATGTGAAGCGATGTACGCACAATTCAAATTGTATGGTGTAGCTCCAATCGTATTTGTTAATGTATTGGATCCTGCTAAGCATAAGAAATCCACTACAACAACTGCTACATTGGCAGAAAAGAAATGTGTAGTAAAAGCAGCAGTATTGCTTAATACATTAAAAGTATCTAGTGCTGGCCAAACAGGTGTAGCTAACACAGATTACACGGCAGCATTTGATGACAAAAATAAATTGGTTATCTCTGTTGTAAAAGGTGGAAAGTTTGATACAGCTACTACCTTAAACCTTACTTATGATGAACTTGATGTAGAAAACTTTGATTATAGAAATGTAATCGGCGGGGTGGATAGTAACGAAAAGGCAACAGGCTTTGAATTGATTGATACGATCTATCATCATTTTGGCATTGTACCTGGTCTTATTGCTGCCCCTGGATTCTCTCAAAATCCTACAGTAGCATCCGTTATGAAGGCAAAATCTCGTGTTATTAACAACTTATTTAGAGCGACAACATTAGTTGATATCGATACTACGCAAGTTGTTAAATACACTGATGCTTATGAATGGAAGAAAGGTAATAGCTATACAGGCGAATCCGAAGTCGTATGTTGGCCAAAAGTTCGCAATGGCGATTATATGTTCCATATGTCTACGCACATTATGGGTATTATGGGTAAATGCGATGCATCTAATAGCGATATTCCTACGCTATCCCCTTCTAATAAGTCTATGAATATTACAGGATTGTGCCTAGCTAATGGCAAGGAAGTTATGCTTACCCATTCCCAAGCGAACTTGTTGAACTCTCAAGGTATTATGACGGCTGTTAACATCAATGGTTGGGTATCTTGGGGCAACTATACAGGCGCATATCCAGGCACAACTGATGTTAAGGATACATTCATTTGTGTACGTCGTTTCAATGATTGGGATGACCAAACATTTATTTTAACTTATTGGCAAAAAGTAGATATGCCTATCTTGCCACGTAATATCAAAACAATTCTTGATAGTGAAACAATCCGTCTTAACGGTCTTACTTCTCGTGGCTTTATTTTGGGCGGTCGTATTGAATTTAAAGAAGCAGAAAACCCTACAACAGACTTGTTGAATGGTATTATTCGCTTCCATAAATACCGTACGCCTCCAATTCCAGCGCAAGAAATTGAAAGTATTTCTGAATACGATGTTTCCTATTTCAAAACATTATTTCAAACAGTATAGAAAGGGGTAATTAATCATGGCATCTATCAACCAAGTGCCGGAAGTACTTAATGACTTCCGTGTATATGAAGAAGGTTCTGACAACTGTTTAGGTGTTGCCAAAGTAGAATTACCTAGTGAATCTGTAATGACTCAAACTGTAAAAGGTGTGGGCATAGCAGGTGAAGTAGAAGCACCAGTTATTGGGCACTACTCTTCTATGGAAACTAAACTTACTTGGAACACTCCAACAGAAACTACACACCGCCTTACAGGTGGACGCGGCGTGCGCTTAGAAGTACGCGGTGCTATCCAATGTTGGGATAGCGGTAAAGATAAATATGTAATTGTGCCTACACGTGCTGTTATTCGCGGTCGTGCTAAATCTAAAGAAAACGGCACATATGAATCTGGCAATACTATCGATGCAACGAACACAATTGAAACCACATATTTGAAATTAGAACAAAACGGTAAGGTAGTTCGTGAAATCGATAAATACGCATATAAGGATTCTATTTCTGATGGCACTGACTTCCTTGGCGATGTTCGTGCTGCACTCGGTATTTAGTCTGTAGAAAGGACGATCACTAATGAGTAAACAAAGTACTATGAACGAAACAACTGGTATTGAATTAGTAAAAGCAGGTCATTCCTTACAATTTGAAGGAATCAGCGGTTATACATTAATTAAATGTGAGAAGTCTGCAAAGAATGAAGATAGAACTATCACAGTTCCTGCATTATCCATGACGTATCAAGCACATGTAGCAGCTGCTGCATGTGGATGTAAAGTGGATGATATTTATAGTCTTCCAGCTGCTGATTTTACTAGAGTGTGCTTAGAGGTACAGAATTTTTTGCTCAATTCCGAAAAATAACTGACCTAGAAAGGTATTTTACAGGGTGTGCGATTACGTGTAGTAAATACACAAGCACGTCAATGGATTACTTTATTCGAGAGCTAGACGTGGATGAGTTCATAGTCCACGTTCAGCTCATTAGTGATGGTATCGAGCGTGAGAATAAAGCGATGAAAGGGAGAAAATAATGGCCAATAAAGTCTTAGAAATGGCGATTGCCATTAAAGGTAAACTCGACGGCGGGTTATCTTCCTCTGTATCAAAAGCATCTCAGGAACTCAACAAACTATCAAACGCAATCAAGGACCAACAGGCACAATACAGAAAACTGCAAGCTATCTCACAAAAGTCGGGGAATGTTAGTGACAGGAATGCGGCTATTGCCGCTGAGCAAAAACTGAATTCTATGTTACAAAGACAGGCCCAGTTGAGGTCTAATATTGCAAGTCAGACTGCGCATCAAAATGCAATCAGCAAAATGGGAGGTGCGAGCCCTTTAGCAGGTGCAGCATCCGCCGCGCAAGGTGCAAGTGCCGCAGTAAGTGGCGTTACAGGAAAGCTTGCAAATTTCGCTATGGTTGCAGCCGGGGGCTTTGGAATTGGTGCAATTATAGATAACGTTGTAAACGCGGGTGAGGCGCTATACCAATTGTCCAATAAACTACATATGACAACTGCTGAGACGTCGCAATTTAAGAAGATTATGACTTTAAGCGGTGTGGATGTAGAGGTAGCTGCTAAATCTTTTGCCAAAATGGATAAGACTTTGGCCGGTGGTGGTAAAAGTGCTGAAGCATTGCAGGGGTACCTCAGCCAATTTGGTGTATCTTTAACTGATGCAAATGGCAAGTTGTTGCCTATGAACCAACAATTGGACGCAATGGCTAAAGGCTATCAAAATGCGGTAGCACAAGGCCGAGGGCAAGAATTCATGCTTGAAACACTAGGCGCCAAAGGCTTGGAGCTTACTAAAGTATTTGAAAACTATGCAGATGCACAAGCGGCCGCATCACAAATAAAGGGTGTTGGTATAGATCCTAAATCACTTCATGAAATATGGCTACAGATGAACATCCTGAAAGCGGAAGCTACGCAGGTTGCATTAGGTTTGGCTCAGGCGTTTATACCGATTGCCCAGCAAATATTACCGGCACTGATACCGGTATTACAAACCGTTGTAACGTTCATGAAGGATAATAAGGAAGCTATTGCAGCCGTAGTAACAAACGGATTGAAATTAGCCTTACTATATGGTACTGCCACAAAATTGGCATCTGGTATTACTACAATCACTACAGCTTTTAAAGGTGTAGAAACAGCTACGAGTGCCTTTAAAGCCGCTGGCGCATTAATAGGCGGACCTTGGGTAATCGCCATAATGGCGATTATTGCAGCGATATACCTATTAGTAACTAACTGGGACACGATTTGTGCTACCTTAACATCTGTTTGGGATAGCGTATGTTCTGGGCTGAGTTCAATATGGGATAGCGTGTGTTCTGCTTTAAGTTCCGCATGGAGCGCCATTATATCTGGAATTATGACTGTGATAAATGGCCTATTATCAATTGGACTGAGCGTGTTTAATGCGTTGAAAGCGGCAATAATAGCCTACGTAAATTTATGGCTTAACTTACCAACGTATATTGGGATGGCTGTAGGATTTATTATAGGCATTATTTTGCGATTGCCAGCGATTATGGTACAAGTTGGTACTGCTGTTATATCTGCCGTAGTATCATTCGCCACTGAATGTTATAACTTTGCAGTTACTACTTTTGGGGCTATGGTTGAGGGGATTTATAACTTCTTAATTAATTTACCTACCTACATGATTACATTGGGTGCTGAATTCGTAGCGGCAGTTATCTCGTTTGCTTCTGAAGCATATGCTGCGGCTACTTCTTGGATTAGTAATTTAGTTAATGATGTTATTAATTTCCTTGTGAACTTACCTAGTGCCTGTGCAGAAGCCGGAGCGGCATTTGTAGCAGCTGCAGAGCAATGGGCAAGTGATGCTTATAATGCTGTGTTAAACTGGGTAAGTCAAATCCCAAGTGCGGTATCTAACGCAATTGCAGGGGCGTGGGCAAGTATTAAGGCCCAATTTAGTGGAGGTTTCACAGTTGGTGTTTCCGCTGCTGGAGGTAAGGCGTATGCTAATGGTGGTGTAATTACATCGCCAGAAGTTGCATTGATTGGTGAAGCCGGATATCCTGAAGTCATTGTCCCTATTGATGGTAGTGCTAATGCGATGAATTTATGGCAAACGGCTGGACGGATGCTAGGTGTGAGAGGAGCGCAGACTGCCGCAGCACCTACTGTATCATTAGCTCCTAGCGTGCCTGTGACGTCCTCATCTAGTAATAGTGGGGCGCCTGTACAAATTACATTCGCTCCTGTCATTAATGCTGGTAATGGTTCAACTGATGATATTATGTCAGCATTAGACGCTAAAATGCGTGAATTTGAACAAATGATGCGCAGTTATACCACCGGACAACGGAGGTTGAGTTATGACTAGCTATACAACAATACAAGGGGATATGTGGGACTTAATCGCCTATAAAGTGTATGGTAACGAACGATACATCAATTTATTGTTAGAAGCCAATCAAAAGCACCGTAATACGGCGATATTTTCCGCAGGTGTTGTGTTAACATGCCCAGATGTTCCTGCTGATTCCTTACCTGAATTCTTACCACCATGGAGGCGATAGTACATGAGCTTACAAAAGAGCCTAGCTAAGGTCCAAAAATGGAAGAAAGATTTAACACCACAAACGAAAATAGCACGGCGGGCATGGTGTACAATCGGCTACCAACATTGGGGGAGTAAGGAGTCAAAAGACATCACCGACGATATTAGTAAATACCTTCTTGATGTAACTTTCACAGATAACCTTTCAGGAACTGTAGATGACGTGGCTATCTCATTAGAGGATAGGGGGCGTCTATGGGTCGGTGATTGGTATCCTGTAAAAGGATCATTACTAGAAGTCGCTATTAATACAGTAGCCTGGGAGAAATTAGGGGATGAACAATTTACATTACCAATCGGCAAATTTGAAATTGATGAATTCGAGGGCAGTAGCCTTCCGGATATAGTCAAAATCAAAGGTGTCGCTATTATCGGTAGTACTGACTTACGGGAGAAAAAGAAAGACAAATCGTGGAAAGATACAACACTTAAAGCGATTGCTACCGAAAAGGCAAGCGATAATAAATTAAAATTGGTTTGGGACGCGGATTTTGACCCACCGTTAAAAGATGCCTCTCAAAGTGCTGAATCAGACCTCGCATTTTTGCAAAAGTTATGCAATGATGCGGGGTTTTCTCTTAAGGTATCCACTGAACAGTTGATTATATTCGATGATTACAAATACGAAAACGTGAAGCCCAAAGTTATAATTCGTAGACCTGGAGGACGATATCAACCTGTACAAACTAAAGAAGGTGAACAACCGCCTTTGATCATTACTAGGGCAATATCTTATTCGTACAAGAGTAAAACTCGAGAAGTATATCGAGCATGCCATGTGAAATATACAGATAAGGATAAGAAAACTGTGATTGAGGATACGTTTGAAGATCCTGACCGTAAGGGGCATACGTACCTTGCCGTGTTGGAAGTTAATGAGCAGGTAAAAGACAAGGCCGAGGCAACTAGACTTGCTAAGAAGAAGCTTAGAGAAGCTAATAAAGAAGCGGATACAATGTCTTTTAGTTTCCCTGGGAATCCTCTTATTATGGCATCGGTTACTGTTAAGCTCGAAGGTTTTGGGGTGTTCGATGGTAATTATTTAATTACTAAAGCGACACATACATTAGGGTCTAATTATTCTACGTCGATTGATGTAAGGAGGTGTTTAAATGGCTACTGATTCTATATTATCGACATTATCGGATATGATATTTATCGGAAATGTAGCAAGTACAATTCCAGAAGAGGGTAAAGCCGTAGTTACGCGCCTCGATAGAGAAGGTGTCGTAACGGCACCATTATCTGTCATTAATCGAGGTGCAGCACACGATAAGGACTATTGGATGCCAGCTATTGACGACCAGGTATTATGTATTATGCTACCAAATCGGTCAGGTCGTGGCTTTTCTGATGGATTCATTATTGGAACATTCTTTAGTAGTGCGGATCCAACTCCAGGTGGCGCAGATAACGGTAAACGTGTGCTCACTGTTCCTGGAGATATGACGCTCAATGTTGGTGGTACGTTATCCATCAATGCAAGTAGTGGTGATGTAGTGGTTAATGGTATTTCCTTAGTTCATCATGTGCATGGCGGTGTAGTGTCTGGCGGTTCTACAACAGCCGGACCAAAATAGGAGGTATAGATGTATATCGGATATTTAGCGGATATAGTATTCTATACCGCATTAGACAATGTTCTCACTGTATCTGACGTAACGCGTTCAGGTAGTGCTAGATGGGAGAAACACAATCTGATGTTAGAAAAGCCGGTTAAACAATTTAGTGGGCCGGACGTAGAACAGATTACCTGTAAGATTCTTATTTCTGCATCGCTTGGACAATCTCCGGAAAGTACTGTTAAGAAGTTGCGAAAGTATCGTGATACAGGGGCCGTATTGCCGTTTATCATCGGTGGTAAGCCTGTTAGCCAAAACTACTTTGTTATCATGTCTATGAGCGAAGATAATCTATTCACAGATGCCTACGGTAAGACACAATCCATTGAGGTATCTCTAACTCTTGAAGAATATCCGGATAAGAACACCGTAGAGGAAAAATCTCTTCTTAATAAATATGGTAATACATTTAATCAGGTTAATACGATATTACGGAGGTTCTAGCAATGTCAGCAACGTATGAAATTAAACCAGCTATGGACAATAGTATATCGCTAGCACCTGAAAGTGAAGTTGCTGAGATTTTGCAAAATGTGCAAACGATTATTTCTACTGTTCGTGGTAGTGTGCCACTAGATAGGGAGTTTGGTATTGATGGCCGTATTATTGATATGCCTATCCATCAAGCTCAAGCGCATCTATCTAATGACATATTTCAACAAATCAAACGGTACGAGCCTCGTGCCAAAATTAGTGATATATCATTTTCTGCCACACAAAATGGTGCGTTGATTCCGAAAGTGATGGTGACCGTATGAGATTATCTGATTTACCTAATGTTGAATTCTTTAACACAGATAAAGAACACGTTCAACAAAAGGTATTTGATATTTACACAACAATAACAGGGCGAACCTTGGGAGAGGGCGACCCTGTTACTTTATTTTTAAACGTAATTTCGGAAATTATAATCCGATTATTAAACGATGCCAATTATGCAGCAAAGCAAAATTTATTAGCCTACGCAGAGGGAGATAACTTGGATCACGTAGGAGCTGTTCCTGCCGCCGTTGAGCGGTTACAGGCAACAAAAGCTACCACAACGCTTCAGGCCACCTTGTCTGCAGTACGTACAAGCCCAGTTATTATCCAAAAGGGGACTAGGGTATCTACTGGAGGTGGCGAATATTTTGCTACTGTTGAGGACTTAGTAATTTTACCTGGACAACTCAGCGGTTCTGTAAAAGCTGAGGCACAAATCGCCGGGGCGCGGGGCAATGGGTTTAAGCCAGGCGAGATAAGTACAATCATTGACCCTATAGCTTACGTGGATACGATGCGCAATATAACTTTATCTGAAGGCGGGTCGGATACAGAGGATGACGAATCGTATCGCGAACGTATTCATGAGGCTCCAGAATCGTTCTCTGTAGCAGGACCTGAAGGGGCGTATGAGTATTTCACAAAATCTGCGTCGCACCTTGTGGCAGATGTAGGAGTATCTTCCCCACGTCCAGGGGAGGTTAATATTTATCCTTTATTAGCAGGAGGAGGACTTCCGGGGCAAGAATTGCTCAAGACTATTACGGATTATTTATCTGATAAGAAACGTAGACCTCTGACCGATAAGCTGACTGTATTAGCGCCTGCTACTACGCAATATAACATCGACGCTAAGTATTACATTGAAAAAGGCGCTGATGCAACGGTGGTAAAAGCTAAGGCAGATAAAGCGGTCAATGATTATGTAATATGGCAAAAGTCAAAATTAGGTCGTGATATAGTGCCTAGCCGATTGGTGCAAATGCTTATGGATGTATCTGGAATTAAACGCGTTGAAGTGACTGCCCCTATATTTACTCCGATTGCAGAACAAAGCGGTGTGGCAGTAGCCAATACAATCGCCGTAGTGCTTGCAGGAAGTGAGGAAGAATGATACGTGATAGTAAGTATACCAGTTCAGAACATCTTCCCTCCTCAATCGATAAGGAGCCAATTAAAGCCCTTGCTAAAACGTGGGATGATATGCTGGCCGAATTTATGAATACATCTACTCTACTATTATGGTCGTCTATTGATACTGAATCAGAGAGTGTAATTGATCATTTAGCATATCAATTACACGTGGATGACTATGACAGTGGGTTACCGATAGAGACTAAACGCGAAATGGTGAAGAATTCAATTGATATTCACCGCCATAAAGGCACGCCATATGCTGTTGAAAAAGCCGTACAGACTATATATTCAGATTCGAAAATAGCAGAATGGTTCGAGTATGGAGGTAAGCCTTATTATTTTAAGGTTACGCTCATTACAGCGCCATTAACCGGTAAATCGGATATTGTTAAGCTTATACGCGCTATCAATGCCGCCAAGAATGTACGGTCCTGGTTAGATGGTATTGAATTCATTCGCCGAATTAACTTCAATAAATATTTCGCCGGGTGGTGCGGTGTATCTAAGAAAGTGAATATCAAGTGTGACTTTACAAATGCATGGCGCATTAATTTGAATGCCCATGTAACGTCTTACACAGTTGAATCAAAGAAAACGAAGATTAATGTAGCGCTAGATAATAGCGTTAGATAGGAGGAATATATGGCAGAATGGTCAAATGCAACCATGACTGATGTTGGTGCTGCTTTGCAAGCAAAGGTAAATGCAGGCAAGACTAAACTGACATTCACGAAAATTAAAGTTGGTAGTGGTGTTAATGCAACGAATCCATTGGCATTAACTGATGTAATCTCCTCTAAATGGGAGACTACTAATTTTGTAGTTAAGCTAGAAGGTAAAATTGTAAGCGTTGATACAGTTATAACTAATACTGGCATACATGAAGCTTTTCGAATGTCTGAAATTGGGTTATTTGCACAAGATCCTGATAAGGGCGAAATATTGTATGCATACCTTACGGACCCTGAACCGGACAGAATGCCGGCAGAAAGTGGCTCAGTAGTTGTATCTCAAGAATTAACCATCGGAATGGTATTTAGTAATACAGGAAATGTATCGCTAACTGTTAATATAGGTGCGTTGATAACACGTGAGCAGTTAACAGAAGCAGTTAAACAACATAATACAGATATTTCATCTCACCCTCCTATTACAGACCAAATTAAAGCAATCCTCGGTAGTGCTAACTGGAAAGACTCTCCGGCAAGTACGCTTGTTACAATTAAAAACTTATTAGGTCAAGGCGCTATCGTGGCATCTAAGCTCGATGCTAATGCGGGCTTTGTTAAATTTGCGAATGGTTTCACTATCCAGTGGGGAGTTGGTGGCCAAGATAACGTCGTAAAAACGGAAGTAACATTCCCTATTAGATTTACAAGATTATTCATGGCAAATGCGATTGATGCGTATTGGAGTGGGTCAGATACACCAAGATATTTTGCAAACTCTGTAAGCGAAAGCAACAATACAAAAGCTGTATTCGTGGCAAGTGATAAATATGCTGCTTCTTATTACTGGTTTGCTCTAGGAATTATCTAATTACCTATGATAATGAACATAATCTGATCACCGACACCTTGCTGTCCTTTATAATCGTTGTCCTTGTAGGTGAGCTGATTTCTAGAAACCGATAAAATGATTTGAGAAAATGCATATTCTCCGTTATATCTAGTTGCAGAAACAGCGATAGTTTTATTCCCAAATTCTATCGGATAGCGCACAGTCCAAGGCTTGGGTTGATTATAAGCATTAAATAATATCCACTGGGGAGTTACTTTAATAATTCTATCGTTTTACGTAATTCACGAATGGTTTTGTGCGTATACACCCTGGTAGTGATATCACCTTGTTTATGGCCTAGTAAGGAGCGTAACGTGTTAGGTGGTGCGACCGCATCAAGTAAACTTGCGAATGTGTGCCTGGTATCGTGGATAGTGTGCTTGCAATTAAGATGCTTCATAATATCCTGGAAATGCTTACGGAATGATGTGTAGCTGATAGTGAATAGGTAATCGCTAGTATGTAGTTGCTCTATTATAGGCATGATGCGGTGATGAATGGGAATAATACGCCCCTCACCGGCTTTCGTTTTTGCGTGTCTCACGATGAGGTATGATGATCGTCTATTGATGTCTTGTTTTCGCAAATTAAGGAGCTCACCTATGCGGAGGCCTGTGTATAACAGTATTAAAATCATACGGGAATAAGGAGTATCTATTGCCCATAATTTATTAATTTGTTGGCGAGTAAATACCCTCCTTTTTATCGTTGGTATGTTGGGTCCTAGATTTAGATGCTGGGCGTAATTAGTGATAGGGTAATCTTTAATGATTGCGTAATTAAATAATTGATTAAGTAGTGTACGGACTTTCTTACAAGATGAGTAAGAAAGTCCTTTTACGTGCATGGATTTAATCACATTTTGAATGTGCTGGAAATGAATATCCGTGATAGGCATATCCGCTATGTTGGATATGTGTTTAAAAGCAATGCGATAAGACTTAACAGCGCTATCAGAAATAGACTGCGAGTGAATAGGCAACCACTCGTTAAATAGTTGCCTTAATGTAATGGTATTGCGTTGTCTACGTTTTAGCATAACAGCGTAACGGCGCATAATTTCACCTCCGAAAGGATACTACTATGAATCAATATGTATTTATATTAAATGACAAAGGGGAGCGTATTACATCCCTGTGTGATAACACTTTGAGCCGTGAAGATATTATGGCGCAAGCTGAGCACGATTACCCAACTGCACAGCTTGTGTACTCTGCAGATGGCGACACAATGCTTGATGAATTTATGAGCGGTAAAGCGTATGTAGACGGAAAATTCGTTGCGCCTGATCCGTATGTTCCTACAAAGGAGGATAAGATTAACGCAATTAAATCTGAATACGAACCGCGCTTCAAATCATTGGAAGAGGCTCAACGCCGATTGTTATTAATGGGCAAACCTACTACAGCCATTAGCGCTCAATATATTAAATTAAATGACGAAATGGTAACACGTATTAAGGAGGTGCGATAATATGCCTAAATTTATTGGGGACAGCAAAGTACCAGTTATGGAATTTTGCGAGTATTGTTGGGAAGTACTTAACGAAGATGGTACTTGCCCAACTAAAGGGTGTATCCATAATGATCTAATGGAATTAGAAAAGGATGATGCGGATGTTACCAGTCAAGCATGATATGACTGCTTATCAAGGTGAATATATTACATTAACTATTGGATGCGATTCAGTAATTAATGCAGAAGATGTGTTTGCCTGCGTTAGGCGATATAGTTGGGATGATGAAATACTAGGTAGATTTGTAATTACAAATAGTGAGCAACCATTTTCAGATGGTGAAAAAAGCAAACTCAATCTAACCTTAGACACTAATTCAATTGATAGTGGCACTTACTTTTGGGACTTATTTAAGTGGGTTGGAAACAGACCTGTTAAATGTTTGGTAGAAGGTAAGGTTGTCATCAAACAAGGAATCAGTAATAGGGGAAAATAATATGAGCGATACTAATACTAATACTATTAATATTTATATGAATGCAGAAGATAATGTTGAAGTAAAAGACGCTGCACAAATTATTAAATTGCAAGGCCCAAAAGGAGACCCTGGACTACAAGGCCCACCTGGTCCTCCTGGTAAACCTGGTCGAAATGGTGTTGACGGCGAACAAGGATTACAGGGTATTCAAGGGCCTCCTGGTAAAGACGGAAAGCCTTTTACTTATGATATGTTCACACAAGAGCAATTAGAGAATTTAAAAGGACCAAAGGGAGAACCAGGTCCGCCAGGTCCTCCAGGAACTAGTGCTAATGTAGATTTATCAGCGTATGCAACTAAACAAGAAGCCAACAATCTTTATCTAAAAAAAGTTGATATAAGAAATTACCTTACTATGCTAGGAGACATTAAGTATGCATTAAAGACAGAGCTAAACGATTATTTATCTAAAACAGATGCGACAAATAATTATGCTCAAAAGGATTGGGCTACTCAAACATTCGCCTATAAGAATGATTTAAGTACTTTTATTAAGAAGAACGAGATTTCTCAATATGCGTTAACTCCTGGTGATGCTAGCGCTCGTTATGTTAACAAAATAGAGGGACAATCTTTCGCTCAAAAATCTGAATTAAGTGATTATGTTAAGAAAACGGAAATTAATCAGTATACTTCAGCATCTAATGCACAACTTACTACAGAACAACTTGAAAAATTAAGAGGACCACAAGGACCTAAAGGCGAGCCGTTTAGATATAGCGACTTTACGCAAGAGCAACTCAACGCACTAAAAGGTCTTAAAGGTGATAAAGGGGAACCTGGACCACCTGGACCAAAAGGGGAACCGTTTAAATATTCAGATTTTACACAGGAGCAACTAGCACAACTTAAAGGGCCTAAAGGTGATCCAGGCCCTAGAGGTGAAGACGGTAATCCTGGTAGGGACGGTAAAGCATTTACCTATGAGGATTTTACAGCTGCACAACTTGAAGCATTAAAAGGCCCAAAAGGCGATACTGGCTTACCTGGTAAAGACGGTAAACCTTTTACTTATGCTGACTTTACTCTGAATCAGCTAGCTTTATTAAAAGGGCCTAAAGGCGACAATGGAACACAACCAGAAATAACATTTACACTAGATGAAAATGGTGATTTGTTTGTAGATGTTGCTTATTCTAACCTTGCAAGTAATACAGGCACTACTGCCGTAAATATTGCTGAAACTAAGGTATATGATGTCGTGTGGGGGACTGCTCAAGCAGGTGCACCGGGTGCAGGTAGAGGGTATCTTGAGTTTAACCCTGCCACAGGCTTTGGTAAATTGCATTTAGATATGAGAGTAGTTCCAGCAGGTGGTTCTGGTAGAGGTGAAGTATTATGTACATTACCTGCCAATGCACCCGTACCAAACCGCTTGTTAGAAGTATCAGTTGATGCAAATAATAATAGCGTATATGTTGAACCTAACTCTCGTAATATTAAAGGTTGGGGAGTTGTAGGAAATAACAAACGTTACATTTTAGATATTGTTGGATTTTGGAAAGAGGTAAAATAAATGGCTAGATTTAGATTAGGTAATATTAGAGGTCCTAGAGGTCCTAAGGGCGATCCATTTAGATATTCTGATTTTACACAAGAACAACTTAATGCACTTAAAGGGCCTAAGGGAGATAAAGGTGAGGAAGGTAAAGGAGCAACTGCAGAAACTGCATATCATGCATTATTAAGCGGAAATGTATGGTGCGAGAGTGCTAACGTTGATGACGTACTTACTGCTTTAATTGGGAATATGGGTAAGCCGTTCCCTCGTACTGAATTTAAGCCGTTGACTATTCCAAGCGTAACCAAAGGGCAACAAGTGGTAGTAGTAACAGGTGAACCTCATTACAGTGTTAAGGTAGTTGGCAATGATACACCTTTCACGCTCGACAGTACTGGGGCTTGCACTATTACAATTCCACCTCTAGGCGAAGATGATATAAAACTCACATATCACAATTTCACAGGTGCAAAAGTTGCAGAATACAAAATCGCTGGTGTTCAAACTGATGCAGTTGCTGATGAAGAATATACCGAAAATGGTATTGTATACAAACGCTATGGGGCTATCTTGAAAATGAATATTTCAAATAACACAGTTAGAGGTAATTTCAAAGATAACCCTAAGAATTGGAATATTACGAAAAAGGTAATTTATGCCAATAAACCAGCAACGCTTGATTTAGGAGATAACTATAACTCATATGGCCCTTATTTTGTAGAAACGCCTGAAAACGTAACGTTTAAAGGGGATAATAACAATATGCGGCTAACAATAGCTACATCAACACAGGCGCCCAAAACTCTGGCCTTTGATATGAATACCATTGAATGGGGCGCGGCTAACAATAGCTACATCAACACAGGCGACCAAAACGATGACCATTTATAATTAATCAAACCACAGGGAGAACACATGCAAGAATTAACTGATTTTACGGAAACAGAGTAAGGGGGTGCATATCTCATCTGGACATGGCAATTTCAATTAGATGATATTTTAACTACGCTTACTATAGTAGGCGTAGTAGCAGGGGCAGGATATAGATTACTGATTATCCCGCTACTTGAAAAACTGGACCTTCAAAGAATGCAAGATAATTTGATGTTTCAGGAGAAAATGGGCGTGCTTACCGATACATTAAAAGATTTGAAAGATGAGATTAAGCTATCACGCGAACAGAGGACTAAGGCATACACAGAGCATGTTAAGTTAACATCTCGTGTCGATGGCATCGAAGCTCGTGTTGATGATATAAAGGAGGAGCTACATGAACATACCGCCAAATCTCATCAATACAGTTAAAAAATCATATCAATCTGTAAGGGTGGCTAACATCCACCCTACAGGTATATTCGCTACACGGGCGCTAGTATTTGTTATGCTAGTGCCTATTTTATTGGTAATAACTCAGTATGTTATGTCATTTGTTAGCGGGTACGTATCTGACGAGGCGAACAAGCTGATTAATGTAGGGATTAATATCATAGATCATATATTCATCCCTAGCGTATTAATGGCTGTTGTCGGTTTCTTAGGACTTTGGTTAGATAAAAATAATAATGGTATTCCCGATAAATTAGAAGAGGAGGATAAACGATGAAAGTTTTTATTAATCCCGGACATGATATTAATTTAGATAGTGGGGCAGTTAATCCGGTATATGGTACTCGTGAATGCGACGTAGCTCGTGATGCCGGCAAGATGTTAGCGCGCTATCTTGAAACTGCAGGATGTGAAGTACGTACACTCCAAGATGATGATTTAGGCCTAGTATGTTCTGAATCTGATTCTTGGGGCGCAGATATCTTTGTATCCCTTCATTGTAATGCATTTAACACGGAAGCTCGAGGAACTGAAACACTGTATAAGTCCTTTAATGGTCAACGATTGGCCAATGATATTCAAAGCCAAATAATTCGTAGCATTAATACAGTTGATCGTGGCGTTAAGAAACGCGACGACCTTTGGGTACTAAACGGTACAGATGCAACTGCAGTATTAGTTGAAATGGCATTCATTGATAACGAAGAAGACCATGCTATGTTAACTAATGATTTAGACACTATCGTTCGTGCTATCGCTAGGGGAATTACTGACTACGCAGGAGGGGTATGATGTATGACAAAATCAAAGTATTATTTAATAACTCTACTTACCGCTATGTTATTATCGGTTGTATTGGCATCATCTTCATCCTTTGCGCAGGATATATCCTCTACCAGCCAAACGGAAGCGACTATCAGGGTACCATTAACGCAGTGGAACGAGCTCAAGAAAAACAACGAGAAAGCCTTGAGCTCAATCGAAGCATCCAGTCTTCCATTGACCGAAGCTCAGAGCTTAGTCATGAAGCAAAAGACCGAGTTGACCGAAGCACACAATACAATCAACAAATTGGAAAACGAATTGATGCAAGCCAAGCTTCAATCAATGAAGCAAGAAGTTACCTTAAACGAAATGCAGAACTCTTTGACCGAATTGAAAGGGCAAATAGAGAACGACAAGAAAACCATTAAACGCTTGCGGATGCAACGAAATATATCACAAGTGTTAAGTGGTGGCGCAATTATAGGGGTAGCGTTCAAACATTAAGGAAGTGATCCATACATCTCCATAGCGTGTAATGGTGGATACACGCACTAATAGCTAAAAGAGCCTACTAACTTAGAAAATATCTAGGTCAGTAGGCTCTTTTTTTTGTAAAAAATACTAAAAAACTATTGCGTATAACACGGTTCCGTGTTATAATATAGACATAGGGAAGGAGGTGATGCCATTGAAGAAGTTAAGGAAGATAATAAAAAAGTGGCTACCGATAATAACAGCATTTATCCAACTAGCAATCGCGATAATACAGTTATTAAATCAGTAACCACAGGGGCTCGTAAGAGCCCCACTCTTCCTAACTATTATAACAATGGCGAGCATATGATTTCAAGATTAACTTTAATAATTAGTATTATTGCCTTTGTGCTATCTGTATTTAATCTATTAGTAATATTAGGAGTATTGTAATGAAACTAGAGGATGTAATGACCACACAAGAGGCTGGTGAAAGATGGAATGTACCGGCTGATTCAATTAAGCAATGCTGCTTAAAGAGATATGCAAATAAGCAATTTACTGAAGATGAAGCTAGAAAGTCCGGCAAGAATTGGCTTGTAACTCGCCAAGGAATGGAAAGACTATACGGGGAAGAAGTGGATCGTTCTATATAATGAATATATTATATATGACATCATTTTGACATCATTTTATTAAAAAATATAGTAAAATATACAACTATATATATGTTAATAAAGTAGGTAACTACCACATTTGTTGGTTTTGTAAATGTGTTTTAAATGCCACGCCATCTTGAGGGGGTGGTGAGCGTACGCTCGTGAGGGTTCAAGTCCCTCCAACCGCACCAAGAAAAAAGGACCTACAGTTTACTGTAGGTCCTTTTTGCTATAACATTAAAAGTTGTAGATGTATATAGGAGAGAGAAATGAATAATAAATATTTTGTGCTGATGATGCTTTCACTAGCATTATATAGTCAGTCTAGTTTTGCAGCAGAAGTAGTAGATAGTCAGAATCAAAATATAAGTATTGAACAAAAAAATAATACAAAGTTAAAACAGTTTGTACAAACAAAAGGCCCAGTAAAAGTAGATTTTGTTGAGGTTATTCCTGGTGCTTTTAAAGCTGTTATAAAAGATAAATCGATAGATACGAAGGCACTTTCAATGGGCGATGAAATTATATTAGAGCGGATGGAGAAGGAGCACGGTTCTCAACGATTAAAAACATCAGAAAAACCTGATTTTGGAAGTGAATATAAAACGTTTGATCCACTTTATAATGATAAGGATGAAACAGCACTAAAAGAAATTAAACACTATAATACTGAATCAACACGTAATGAAGGCTATTTTATTGGTGGTCGAGAAAAACCCTTACGCATTGTGAGCCCATATATGAAAAAGAATGGTAAAGGGGAAATTAAGCTAACGAATCACGTTAATACTAAAGATTATCGAACTCGTGCCGATCGGGATGCAGCAAATGAAAGGGAAATTCGAGAATATTTAGATAAAAATAAGGGAAAAGGACATGATCTATTTACGGCTAGATCTAAAGCTGAAATTAAAGAATCTTTGGAAAGTTTTTTTAAACCTATAGAATTGATTCAGTATCCTATCAATAATCCAAAGGATTATAAAAGGATGCCTATGATTCCAGGCTTCCCCAAAAATATGCCAAGTTTTGCAAAAAATATTCATATGCATAGTAATCCAGGCTTTTTACAAGGTAGGGCTTATGTACAATTTGCATTTGGAGGCACACCGGAACAATTAAAGCCATATATTGATGAAGCACTTTCAAATTCTAAATTAGTTGTTTTAAAAGCTGATATATCCAATGTGTATGTTAAACGATATATCGATTCGAATATGGCTTATGCAGATTCTCTATATGCATTAATTCCAAGGTCGATATTGACTGTAAAAAATACAACTGTGCCGATGGGTAAATTTATACAAGAGCGACAAGACCATCCAATTGATAAATCTGTAGATGAAATATATGAGTTGGAAAATCAAGTATTAGCAGAATTCAATAAGGTACAGATTGCAGATGAAGACAATAGTGCAAAGTATAAGAGATATTTTGAAACTCGTAAACGAATAGAAGATGCGCGAGACGCATTAAAGCCTAAACCGGATTATGAAAATAAGCGTTCTAAAGATAAAGTGTATCCAATTTATACTGAAAAGGAAAATCAAAAGCTTCAAAAACAATATTTGCATAGATTGTCATATAATGAAGATTCCATAGAAATACCAGACAATTATGTATTGTATGTATTTGATTTTGGCGGAAGTCGGAATCATCCATATTCTCTAGGTGCTGCAGTTAGTCCTGATAAAAACTACATAATATATTTCTGCCAACAAGGTTGATTATAAAACAATAAAAGGTAGCAACATATATGTTGCTACCTTTTTTGCTATATCCATCTAGGCAGAATTTCATATTATATGTACAATCATAGTAATTAATAATATATTGATTTTAGTATGAGAGAATTTTATGAAATTTAACTATGGCGAGACGCTGCGAATCCGAAATGAGTTATATACAATCCTAGGCAAAATTCGTTACATTGATACTCGTAGGAGAATTTGGCATAAGTATAAGCTGGTTAAGCATAAGAATAATGCTGAATTTTGGATCCGGTGGAATAAAAAACGTGGCGCATATCAGTTTACAAAGTTGTGCAGTAAAGCGATGCCATCTGATATGAACGTAGTACATCGTGGCTATCAGATGGTTATAGGTACAAGAGGGGATATAGATATAGATTTTGCGGATGTAGCTCGTTATGAAGAGTATGAAGATGCTAATGGCACTCATACATTTATTGTTGAAAAAGGGAGCCATACGACTGAGTATTCAAAAGGCGTTTATGTTGATAAGGAATATGTATCTATTGAAAGTGATGCAGAGATAACTAAGCCTATTCTAGATAAAATGGATACCATTAAGAAAATGAGGTTTATAGGCCCCATAATTTGGTTTCTGGCGAATTTACTAAACAATAAAAGGTAGTAACAATTTTTTGTTACTACCTTTTTGTTTGCTCTAGAATTTAGTTGTTAGCTTCAGCTGGTTGAAGTTGTTCGAGTTCTGCTTCTTTAGCATCCAATTCTTTTGCACCAAAGTGGGCAAGTACACAGAATGTAATACAAAGAATACATGCTACCATTAGGAGATAGAAACCTGCATTCCAACCGAATTTATCTGCTAAAACACCAAATAGTGTTGTACCAAGGTTGGCACCTACGATGTAACTCATAAAGCCACGAAGACCAACAGCAGAGCCTACAGCGAATGGAGGTACGATATCCATAGTTTGTACAGATGCTAAGAATTGAGGAATGTAGATTAAGCAACCTACAACAGCAGCAAAGAATGTAACCCATAAGAGGGATTCACTTTGCCAATAGCCAAAGATACAGAAGAAGATAATACTTACTGCAATGATTGCTGGTGGCATACGATAACCTTTGAAGAATTTATCGGAAATGTAACCTGCAAAAAGTGTAGAAGGAATGGCTGCCCATTCAAAGAATAAGAAGGCGATGGACATTTCCGCTTTAGAGAAGCCTTTTACTTGTAATAAGTAAATAGGCAACCATGTAAGCATACCGAAACGAATCATATAAACGAATGTATCAACTAGAGACACATACCAAGCATTTTTATTTTTTAATACATATTGTACAAAGATTTGTCTTGTGCTTAGGTGAGGTGCTTCTGCACTTCTATGTGCTTTATGAGATGTATCGGCAATGATTTCACTAGTTGGCGGCAAACCTTCGCGTTCAGGACTTTCTTTAATCAAGAAGCAAATAATAACAGCTACTATAATTGCAATAATTGCAGGAATACCATAGCTGCCTAATTGCCAGTGATCGGTAGTAGTGAAGTATAGCGCAGCGGCTACGATTGGTGCTACGATGCCACCACCAAGATTATGGGAGATATTCCAAATTGCCCCAAAGCGACCACGTTCCTGTTTTGGATACCATTTGGCAAGTGTGATGAAGGATGGACCTACACCAAAGCCTTGGAAGAAACCATTAAGAACTACTAGTACTAAGAAGAAGGCGAGGCTGTCGGCAAAGCTCATAAAAATGTTGATAATTGCACAGCAAATAAGGCCGAAAGCCATAAATTTTGCAGGGCTTGCTTTGTCGGCAAGACTACTCATGAAGCCTTTACTTAGACCATAGGCGATAAGCATACCACTAGATAACAAACCGATTTCGGTTTTGCTCATGTGTAAGATATCTGATAAAAAATGAGTTGATAAGGCAAAGTTGTTACGAACAATATAGTATGCTGCGTAACCAATAAAAATACCAATTAAAGATTGGAATCTGTATTTATAGTATAGATTCATAATCATATTCTGTGGTACAGATGATTTTGCCTCTTTTGGTTGTAGAAATGAAAACATTATTATTACCTTTCTTTCTTAATAACCAAATTCTAGTGCACTGCTAATACTACCACTTATAGATGATTTATGTAAATGATTTATGGTACGAAAATAAGCGTTTATATCATGAAATTTATTAACAATACAATTTATATAAATCTTTTGCAAGTATTTATTGGTAAAATGAAAAGATAAAATTTTTCTAAAATATTGACAAAGTTATTTTATAATTGTATATTAAAGGTGACATACTGGCGTGTCGTTAAAGGGACTTAGAGAGAGTTAGCCAGACTGACATACGATATAGTTCGAGAGTAACTATATACATAAAAAGGCATGCCGCTGAGAGACGAGAGAAGGGTGGTGTGCCTTTTTTGTATGCTTAATTTCTAAAATATAAAATTTTATTAAAATAGTACTGTTTGTGTGTTTAAGGAATAGACTAAAACCTCCCTATGTAATACAATGTATTACATAGGGAGGTGCTTTATATGGCAAATATTTCAGTCCGTTTAAATGAACAAGAAGAAGAGTTATTTAAAACATATGCTGAGTTTATGGATGAAACACTTTCTACTCTCTTTAAGAAGGCTTTACTAGAAAAGATTGAAGATGAATTTGATCTTAAGGTAGGTCAAAAAGCATTAGCAGAATATAAGCAAGATCCTGTTACTTATTCTGTAGCGGAAATGCGTGCAAAATATGGCTTATAAACTTGAGTTTTCTAAACGGTTTGACAAGCAATTTTCTAAACTCGATAAATCAACGCAACGTTATCTCTTTAATTGGCTTATCAAGAATGTAGATAATGTAGAAAACCCTAGATATTCAGGAAAATCATTGACAGGCAATAAGACGGGGCTGTGGCATTATCGCATTGGTAATTATAGAATCATTGCTGATATTAATGATGATAGATGTATTATTTTAGAGTTAGAAGTTGGACATCGAAAAGATATTTACAAATAGAGGATATACTATGAAATACTTACGTCGTGAACTTAATCAAGTAGAAAAAGAATACTTAAAACAATTTGGGCAAGACTCCTTGAACCGTGTCGTTCTACACGATCCAAATACAAAGGATAAACAAGAGGTACAAGATACGATTGATATTCTAAAAGACGCTATGGCAAAGAACAAACCTCTAGAACAAGTTCCAGAGGATATGTGGCGCCTTATTGAGTTTTAAATTACTTAAGTAGCTATATAACATGTAGAGCAACTCTTTTATATAGTTTATTTAATGGAGATATGAATGAAGGTAAAAGGATTTATACTTGTTGTGACCGCATTGGTTACTAATATAGGAATAACAAATGCTCAGCAGTTATCCACTCCATCTGTAGGGACACCTTTGGGCACAAAGACTACTCAAGTTGATAGAACACAACCTCTAGAGGTTATGCCTTATATGGAAAGTAAAGTAATGGGTGAAACAGAATTATCTTATTCTGTTATGTCTCTTGCTAAAAAAACATATAACGAACAAATATTACAGCAGCGAGATGTAGAATCGCGTATGCACGCTCATATAGAGGAACATAATAGAAAAATAAGAAGTACGCCACAACGAGACTTAATTAAAAATCCTTATACACGAAAAGAAATTGAAAAACAAATTGTAGATGCTATTAATTTTAAGGAAAGCATTAAATATCCTGTTAATGATAAGGAATATTACAATCATATAGATGTAGATAAAGTGAATGATTTGTCTGGTTTTCCAAAGAAAATACCTTCTTTTGCTAAGCAAGTTGATATTCATTTAAAGCCACCTAAGGCGATTGAAGATGGTCGGTATGTCCAAGTTTCTTTCACAGGTAAACCATCAGAGCTAAAGCCTTATATTCAAGATGCTGAAAATCATGCTAAGGTTATTATTACTAAGGGTGAGGCTGAACGTGTTTCGATTAAACCATACGAGGATGTTAAGACGAAATATAGAAAATACATGTCTACTATATTGCCAGAAGAATGGATTGAAGTAACTAATACATTCAATAATATGTATCAATATAAAATGGCACTAAGTAATGAGAATATTAAGCGAAAGGTTGATTATGAGCTCTTTAACCAAATGAACAATAAAATGGGGTTGGACTTAGAGCAAGATTCTAGTCAATTAAGTTCTGATAAAGTGTTGTTTAATGATGAAAATAAGGCTTTACAGAAAAAATATTTAGGCTACTATTCGTTTAAGGAAGTTAAGCGACCATTTAACGCAGATTATACATTCTATATCTTTAAATTTGATTATTCATATAACACGTTTACTGTTGCAGGTATGGCCGTTAATCCAGAACAAACTAGAGTAATCTATTTCTTACATACAGTTCAATAAAAATAAAAGGCACATTGTTAATCGAATGACCTTCTTAATTTAAGGAGGTAGTTCAAAACAATGTGCCTTTTTGTTATAGGTTATAGAGTTCAGGTTTGCGATCTTTAAAGATATTAATTTTGTTACGAATGTCTTCGACTACAGCGAGGTCGATGTCTACGGAAGCAATACCTTCATTATTATCCATTTCGAGTAGGTTGGTGCCCCATGGATCATATACAGCAGAGTGACCTGTACTTTGAACACGGCCCACTGTGCCACAGCCGTTTACGGCACATACGTATAATTGGTTTTCAATAGCTCGCACTTCATTGAGTACCTGCCAGTGACGTAAACGCATCGTAGGCCATTGAGCAGGCACAAATAATAATTCCGTGCCTGGCAATGCAGCCATTCTTATGAGCTCAGGGAAGCGGATGTCGTAACAGATGACGGTACTACAAGGAATTCCATCTAATTCAAAATGAGTTGTATGAGTACCACCAGCAAAGTATTTGTCTTCTTTGGCAGGGCTAAAGCCGTGCATCTTTGAATATTCTCCTACAAGTTTACCGCTTCGGTTGTAAACATAGGATGTATTAAATACGAGATTGTCTTTTGCAACTGCTACAGAACCGCCCACAATATTTACATTATGTTTTTTAGCGAATGCACTTAATAAGGCTTTTGTGCGGTCACCATTTGCATCAGCGATATTGATTAAATCTGTAGATGGATAAAAACCAGTGTTCCAGGTTTCCGGTAATACGATAATATCTGGATTTTCAGATAGGGATTGAGACAATAATTCTTGAACTCGATTGTAGTTATATTCTACGTCGTTTACGTGGACATCCATTTGTATGAGAGTAAGACGTTTTTTCATGGTAAATCCTCTGAGTATTAAAATAGTATAGTTTACGATATATAGTATATAATTAAAATATTAAAGCATTATTGAGCGTATTACAATATAACAATGGTAATAGTTTAAATGCTATTCTTTTGTGGGAATGGATAAAATGGAATTAGATAACACTAGATGTACAGGCAATCATTACCATAGGTATTCCAGATGAGCCTATGTATCCTAGACCTAGAAAATCACTTGATGAGGTACTAGTAAAGCGTTAGTTTTTTACTAATCTTCATAGAAATGTTATAATATTCTGTATATAATTGTGTTCTAATAGAGGAGGACCTATGAAACGGATTCCATTGGTAACACTATTAGTTGTCGTATTGGCAATGATTTTAGCCGGATGTGGATTGCTTTCACAAAAAACGGAACCACCTAGTCCAACGGCGCCTGTAAAAGAAGTCAAAATGGTACATCCATCGGGGATCCCTGTTCTTATGTATCATAAAATTGGCGATGATAAGGATAACGATGCAGTTATTCGTGAGGATCTATTCAGAGAACAAATGAAGTTCCTCAAAGATAATGGTTATAATCCGTTAACGATGGACCAACTATATGATTATGTCGTAAATGGTGCAGCAGTGCCTGAAAAACCTGTTGTATTAACCTTTGATGACGGTTATGCAGATACGTATTCCATCGTATATCCAATTATGAAAGAGTATGGCTTTGCAGCCACTGTGTTTATCAATCCTGGCGATGTAGGTACACGGTTAACTTGGGATCAAATTCGTGAAATGCATAAAAATGGTATTACCATTTCCAATCATGGATTCCAACATATCGAAATGGGCCAATTGTCTGAAGCTAAACAAATAGAAAATATTACAAAGGCTCAAGAAGCCCTTGCAAAAGAGGTGGGCATCAAGGATAACCCTTGGTTCTGCTATCCTTATGGAGATAAAAATGAATTCACCGATGCTGCTACCAAGAAAGCAGGCATCAAAATGAGCATGGCCATGAAATCTGGCTGGGCCCATACCGGTGATAATCCATATTACATATTGCGTGTTTGGGTTGGTAATGCTGTTGATATCAAACATTTTGAAGAACGCATTAGCACTGAACATTTCACTGATTTATAAGGAGAAATACATTGTTCAAAAAGAATTGGGTAAAGTTCATCATCATGGTGTTCTTATTTACCGTTGTAACCTCACCATTCGTGGTGCTCTTTGGACCATTTAATAATGTAAAGCGCGCTGTTATTGGTGCTATATTGCAATCTCGCCATCCTCATTACATTACATGGCTATTCAGTGAAGATGAATTGCAATCTATTTTGGGCACAGTTGGCGTTGTTAAAAGCCAAGATTTGTTCAAGTTTAATGCTCGTGAAGATAAGAGTTTAAACCTTGAAAAAATTCAGTCTGCTCGTTATGTAGGCTATATTCTTGAAATTCCAGATCCTCGTCATATCGAAGTCGGTACAGCTGCTAATATTCAAGAAAAAGGCGATACTACAAGTAATATTGCGAAGATGAATAATGCGGTAGCTGCTATTAACGGCGGTGGTTTCCACGATCCTAATGGTACTGGTACAGGCCGTTTGCCATATGGCTTTATCTTGCATGATGGTGAATATGTCATCGGTAAGGATGTAGGCCCTGAAGAAGCGGTAGACTTTGTAGGCTTCTCTAAATCTGGTAACCTTATTGCAGGTAACTATGACAAAACACAACTTGGTGATATGAAAGCCATGGAAGGTATTACCTTTGGCCCACCTCTTATCGTAGATGGTAAGAAGATGATTACTGAAGGCGATGGCGGCTGGGGCGTAGGTCCACGTACTGCTATCGGTCAAAAGAAAGATGGTACAGTACTATTCCTCGTAATTGATGGTCGTCAACCAGGTTATTCTCTTGGCGCTACATTACGTGACGTACAAGATATTCTCTATGAAAAAGGTTGCTACATTGCAGCGAATTTAGATGGTGGTTCTAGTTCTACACTATACCTCAATGGTAAAGTAGTAAATAAACCAGCCGATTTGTTAGGGGAACGCATGATCCCAACGGCGTTTATCGTGAAATAGGAGGACACATGAAACCTTTTACGCGTGTACTGAGCGCCTTTGCGGTAGGTATTCTTCTGCAAGGTGGGGTGTACCTATACCTTGATCAATATATGTTTGCTCCGACTACAGATTTTAATGTAGCCGGCGCGTCTAAGGATGATACTAAAAACTTCCCTGATATCAAGGAAGGTACTAAGTATGTATCTTATGACCGTCAGTTTATGGCGGTTGTTACTGAAAGCTCTTTGAAAATTTATAAGGCTAATGAAAGCAAGCCTACCACAATAGATTTGAAGGGCCGCTCTATTAGTTACTTTAGTTGGATGCCTGACCGTAACTATGCCATCATGGGTCTATATGACTCTAGAGAGGTTGTTATGGCTCGTCTCAATGCGGATGATCCTGAACATGAAGTAGATACTAAACTTGAAGATTTGCCTCGTAATAGTAAGATCGTAGATGCCGCCTATTCTGAAGCGACGAATGTTGTTTACATGAAGGTAAAAGTTCAAGAACACGCATATCGCATTTATCGTACTGATGCGAACTATGATACGCGTCGTGTGTATATGCAAGCTACTGATATTGGTCATATTGGCGTATTCTATGATGAAGATAGATTCTTCTACGATAATGCCAAGACTGGAGATATCTTCATGTTTAATGGTATTGAAGGTGGTTGGCGTGTTATCAATCCACCAGGACGATTCCGCTTAATCGGTGTTGATATGGATAAAACTATCTATATTGCTCGTGTTGATGAGGATAACAATGCCTTAATTGTTTACACTGGTAAATTGGGTGTAGGCTTCAAACCAGCTTATAAATACAATCATCCAACAACATTCAATGAATTAACATTGTCTGATGTAAAAACTATCATTAAGGATGGTAGTGACGAAACTACGAAGGTAACAGAAGATGATACATCTTCTAAATCTTCTAGTGATAGTAAAAAGAAATCTTAAGAAAAAGCCTTTATAATGATTCATTATAAAGGCTTTATTCCTATACTCATTTGTACTATGAGGATATATATGAATATATTATTTGTACGACTCAGCTACATAGGCGATATACTACATGCTACCCCTGCTGCGCGCTGGATAAAAGAACACTACCCAGAGGCCAAGCTACATTGGATTGCAACACCTAGCATGGTGGAACTGTTACAGGGCAACCCTTATGTAGATGAAATCATTCCTTGGGAACGGGATGAATACGAAGCACATTCTAAAAAACTACATATTCCAACGATGTGGCGCATGTGGTGGGAACTTAGAAATAAGTTAAAACCATACAAATTTGATGTGGCTGTCGATGTACAAGGGCGACTCATAACAGGGCTCGTTTTATTGGCATCAGGTGCACCCATTCGCCTTGGCCTTGGTGGTACAAAAGAGCTAAATTGGATGTTTACTAACTACAAGGCAAAGCCGAGTACAGATCATGTCATTAAGCGCTATATAGAGGTTGCTAAATTACTGAATACAGCCATTGCAGAGCATAGTGGATTAACTACATCTGCTACTGTTATCGCCGATGATGAAAAACCTTGTATAGTCAACGGTTCTAGTGGTAAACGGTTATATCACATGGATTTTTTTGTGCTCTCTAATTTGCATGCTTGGGCAGAAGAACAGTGGGCATCAATTAATTATGATACATCATTAAATCGCGGAGAGGTAGATAAGCCACTGCGCATAGGTCTTGTCCTAGGTACATCTTGGGCGACGAAAGAGTGGCCTCAAGAAAAATGGTTTTCTCTCATTAAATCTCTTCAGTATAGAGCTAATTTTGTGTGCTTAGGCGGTCCAAAAGAGGCAATCCAATACAAACCGTTGATGGATTCCATAACGGCTGATGGCCTTGATAAAATTATGCTGAATATGTTGGGGAAAACCACACTTCAAGAGGTTGGAGCTTTAATTGAAAGTTGCGATGTAGTAGTGACTGCTGATACGGGTGCATTGCATATTGCACTAGCTTTAAATAAGCCTGTTGTCGCGCTTTTTGGACCTACAGATCCTAAGCTGTGGGGGCCGTTGACGGGGGATTTTAAGGTTCTTGTTAATGATGAGTTAGATTGCTTAGGATGTCGTAAACGACGTTGTCCTAAGCCTGATCAATATTGTATGTCTGGTATTGAATCGGTACGCGTGAAAAAGGCAATTTTCGAATTAATAGGAGATAAACATGGCAAAGTTTAAAATTCAAAAAGGCTTATCCGATGCGGATATGATGAAAAACTTTAAAGATACTGAAAATTTTGAAGAAACAATGCTTGATAGAGAGCGTTCTGCTAAGAAACCTGTAGTATATCAAAGTCCAAAACAAAAGGAAGATGCATTCTATCGTGAATTCCTTACAGAGAAGGTAGAAACGTTAATTGGTAAAATGTTGCTCGATATTAAGATGGAATACTTCAAAGAAGGTGAGGGCGCATTCTCTATCCAAGTTAAACGGGATGGTAAAAATATCGTTCTTGAAACGGCACCAAAAAAGGTAAAACCTGAAAAATAATATAATAATTGCTTACTATAAGAACCTACCTATAAAAGGTAGGTTCTTTTGTATATTTATAAATTACAATAATGAAGGTGTATTATCAATAAAAGTGATAAGCTCATAAGCATACCGATGATTATCGAAGTACTAGATTTATAAATACCGATATACTTTGGCGGATGGCCAATAATAACTAAAAATTATTGCGATATAAATTTTGGTTTCTCATTAAAAAGAGAAATTACAAAGAAATAAAATTGATTAAAAATACATGTTAAATCCTAGCTTTTTAGCACTTTATTGTGATTTCTATCACGAAAAAATCATAATTGAATACATGAAATTATGAGTAAATAGCATAATGTGGTTGTTGACAAAGAATTCTATAAGTAGTCTAATATAAGTATGTCTTAACGATTGCTTGAGTATTTGCTTGTGAGAGCAAGTGCTATAAAAATCGTAAAAAAATAGGTATGAGATAGTTATGTAGTGGATGTATAAAATTACATGCATAAACTATTTCGATTTGGAGGATTAACATGGCTAAAAAATTAAGAATCTGCGAAACCGTTCTTCGCGACGGTCATCAATCTATTTTGGCAACACGCATGCGTTACGAACAAATGGAACCAGTGCTTGGCCTTTTAGATGAAATTGGTTATGAAGCTCTTGAATGTTGGGGCGGCGCTACTTATGACAGCTGTCTTCGTTTCTTGAATGAAGATCCATGGGAACGCCTTCGTAAATTGAAATCCAATTTGAAAAACACTCCACTACAAATGTTACTTCGTGGCCAAAACTTGTTGGGCTACAAACACTACTCTGATGATGTAGTAGAAGCATTCTGTAATGCAGCTGTAAAAAATGGTATTGATCGTATCCGTATCTTCGACGCATTGAATGACCCTCGTAACATGGAAGCTGCTATTAAGTACTCCAAAAAAGCAGGCGCACACGTTCAATCCGCTATGGTATACACAATCTCCCCAGTTCATACAACTGAAAGCTTCTTGAAAGTAGCTGAAACATTGGTAGAAATGGGTACAGATTCCTTATGTATCAAAGATATGTCCGGTTTGTTAGGACCTGCTGATGCATATGATTTGGTTTCCACATTCAAAAAACGTTTTGGCGAATTGCCAATCGACTTGCACAGCCATTTCACTTGCGGTCTTGCAAGCACTACATACTGGGAAGCTGCTAAAGCTGGCGTAGATATCATCGATACTGCTATCTCTCCATTCGCTCATGCAACTAGCCAACCAGCTACTGAAACTATGATCGAAATGTTCAAAGGCACTGAATGGGATCTTGGTCTTGACCTTGATAAATACATTCCATTAGTTGACCACTTCCGTAAAGTAAAACAACAAATCGCTGAAGAATTCAACTTGAAACCAGCTAGTGATGTAATCCCAGCAGTTCGTCGTTACCAAATTCCTGGCGGTATGTTGTCCAATACTCAAAACCAATTGAACGAAATGGGTATGGGCGATCGCTTCTTCGACGTTATGGATGAAATGCCACGCGTACGTGAAGACTTGGGTTACCCTCCATTGGTAACTCCAACATCCCAAATCGTTGGTACAATGGCTATGATGAACGTTATGATGGGCGACCGTTATAAAATGGTTCCTAACGAAGTTAAAGACCTTGTACGCGGTAAATACGGTGCGTTGCCTGGTAAAATTTCTGACGAAATCCGTCACACTATTATCGGTGATGAAGAACCTATCACTTGCCGTCCAGCAGATCTTATCGAACCTGAATTGGAAGGTTACCGTCAAGATTTAGCTTCTAAAGGCTACAATGGTATCACTGACGAAGACGTATTGACTTACGCTATGTTCCCAGAAGTTGCTATTAACTTCTTCGATGCAAATCGTCGTTAATTCAAATATTAAAAGAGGATTCCTTAGGAATCCTCTTTTTTATGTTTAAAAAGTATTCATCAGCTCTTGTGTCTGATGTCCTAAAAACTACTCATATCATATTAGAATTAATTACCCGGATGCGTGTAGATTGTATTTGAAATTAAAAAACACTAGATAATAAAAGACATATAGAACACACGTAATAACGGCTAATTATAAACTGACAATGAAGAAAATATGAAGGTTAAATCACTTTTTTACGCTTTTTACTTGCTTTAAGTATTAAAAATAGCGTAAACTATAAGAAGTATCTAATATTTATGATATTGAGGTAACCCTGTGAATTTACAAATACGGATTTGGATATCCAATGTTGTGCTCTTTGTAGTGCCTATTTTGATAGCAATTATCTTATTTTTGCTATACTTTACAGGTCTGCGCATATTGGCTAATGCCGGTTACTATTTGCGTATTGAGCAGGAACAACAGTTTAAAAGTGTCAGTCGAATCACTGAAACAATTACCTTTTATGGTTTAGAAAACAACTTAATAGATAGCTTAGTAAAGCCTAGCTATAGTCTACTTGATCCAAAGGAAGTATATGTAGAGGTACTAGATCAAGGTAATATGGTGTACAGTTATGGTAATCCTCAAATCTATAGCGCTTCTGCTATTGTTGGTCTTATTGATGTAAACCCCGAATTACAAGGTATTGTATACCAGTCCAATAATACATTTGTCTATGAAATGCGGAAATACGATGGGCGTCATGCTTACGTATATCATATTGCTATAAAGCGCGCTACTCATGGTAGTGATAGCTTAATGGAATCTGTATCCTTCTACATAATCATAGTTGCTATATTGCTGTTTATTGTTACATTTTTTGCTATTAACCGATTTGTTACACGCTTTATCATGATTCATGTTAAGAATATGACAAAATCCTTAGAAATGGCTAATCGTCAAATTGAAATGGAACAGGAGCAACAAAAAGAGTTACTAGCAGGGATATCCCATGATATTCGAACGCCGTTAACAGCTATTAAAGCGTATGCAGAAGGTGTTCGCGATGGTATTGCACCAACAGAAGAACAACAAAAACGCTACATGGGAATTATCTTAAAACGAGCTAATGATTTAGATTCGATGTTAGAGGAGTTATTCCTCATTACAACTTTGAATTATAAAAAAGAGTCGCGTCCATCTGAACGAATTGAACTTGGTCAATATGTACGTGATTTTGTAGAAGATCATTTGGCTCCTTATCAAACAAGAGGTCTAGAAATTAAATTCCGTATAGCAGCGGAAAATGCTTTCATTAATGCAAACCCACAATTGTTACAACGTGTGTTACAAAATGTGTTGAACAATAGTGCTAAGTATAAAATGGCCGATGTTGGTCATTGTGTTATTGATGTAACTAGTGATGATGATTTTGTATACTGTGTTATCAGTGATGATGGCCCAGGGGTACCACCAGAATCGCTAGAACGTCTAATGCGTCCATTCTACCGTGTAGATTCATCTCGTACGAATCCACAAGAAGGTAGTGGTCTTGGATTGTCGATTATTCGTCGAATTATGGAAATCTTTGAAGGCCGAGTTGTGATTGAAAATGTAAGACCACATGGTCTACGTATTATATTAGAATTTCCTAAACAAGGAGAAGAATCATGAGTGAACATATCTTAATTATTGAAGACGATTTGGATATCGCCAATATTGAGCGTGATTATTTGATGGTGGCAGGTTATGATGTAACTATTATGACTAATGGTACTGAAGGTATTGAGGCTGCCTTAAATACTCCTGTAGACCTTATCATCCTTGATGTTATGTTGCCAGAAATGGATGGTTTTGAAGTTTGCCGCCAAATTCGTGACAAGGTTCGTGTACCAATTGTTATGGTAACAGCTCGTCTCGATGATATCGATAAAATCCGTGGTCTCGGCGTAGGTGCTGATGACTATATTGAAAAACCATTCTCTCCATCTGTATTGATTGCAAAAATCAAAGCTATGTTAGCACAATATAAGCGTTTAACAGAGCGTGATGCTATGGAAACCAATGCGATTCAATCTGGAGAAATCCGTCTTGATCCTAAGATGATGAAAGTTTGGGTAAACGAAAAAGAAGTTCACCTTAAAAAGAAAGAATTCCAGTTATTAGAATTCTTGATGCGCAATCGTGATATCGTATTTAGTAAAGAAGAATTATACTCTCGCGTGTGGGGCCTTGATTCCTATGGTGATTATGCAACTGTAGCGGTTCATATCAACCGTTTACGTGAAGAAATTGAAGATAATCCATCCGATAGTAAGCACATCATTACTGTATGGGGCGTTGGTTATAAATTTGTTTGATAACTGAAATCACTTTCATATTACGCTCACGTTTTTGGTGGCTGTTGATAAAATATGAGTTTATAGGAAGTTATTATATAGATATAATCAAAGATTTAAAAATTGTTTATATACTTCCTTTGATAGTTTAGATATTCCATGTATACTTATCTAAGTAAGGCTGACTTTTGATTCTAGATAAGAAACAACTAAACTTCTCTCTCTTAATAAGTTCTCTCTCAACTTATCTAGATCACATATACTCTCTCTCAACAGTCCTTACACTCTCAAACTATATGCATAAAGGGCATTCCTAGCGACGGCTAGTGAATGCCCTTTATGTTTTATATGGTACATTTTTATATAGATATGTTTTTATGTAATTTCTCTACAGTTGAATCGCATTGAAATTCGATTTGCTCTTAACGTATTACAAGATACATATTATTTATAGAAATTATATTTTTATAATAGATGTAATAAATTGTTATCTTGCAATGTAATGTCTTGCGTACTATAATAGGTTCATCAAAAATTGATTTTATAAAATTGATTTTGGTGAAAGTAGATATATACTGCTATATTACATTGTTGTTACAGTGTGTATTCGATTGCGATTGGCAGTTTATATGATAAGGAACATAACACTAAGAAATCATTAAGAGATGATATAAGGAGATATGCATGAATTTTTCAAAATATAAGAAATCAATTATTGCCTGTGTGCTAGCTCTTGGTATTGGTGTAGGTGGTGGATACTATTTCTTTGGTAATCCTGTTACACATCAAACAACTGTGAAGGAGCAAACTAAACAAACTAAACCTATTACAGATACACGTAATACATACGTAGTTCAAGCGGCAAAAGAATCTGGCCCAGCTGTAGTGGGGATTACCACTCAAGTTTTCCAAAAGGATATTTTTAACCGTACTATCTATGCTGGAGAGGGTGTAGGCTCTGGTGTATTGATTGATAATGATGGACATATCGTAACAAATAATCACGTTGTATCTGGTGCTAAAAATGGAGAGGTTACAGTTTCCTTGTCCAATGGATCTACCGTCACAGGTACAGTTATCGGTACAGATGCCCAAACAGACTTAGCTGTTGTTAAAATCGATCCACCAAAGGATATTCAACCTATAAAAATTGGTGACTCTGATTCCTTGCAAGTAGGGGAACCGGCTATCGCCATTGGTAATCCTTTAGGCCTAGAGTTTAAAGGCTCTGTTACATCTGGTGTAATCAGTGCCTTAGCACGTACTATTGATGATCAAGGGCAACGCTTCCCGTTGATTCAAACAGATGCAGCTATTAATCCAGGTAACTCTGGTGGTGCTCTCATCAATGCGGATGGAGAGTTAATTGGTATTAATAGCTCTAAGATTTCTAAAGAAGGTGTGGAAGGTATGGGATTTGCCATTCCTATTAATTCCGCTATGACCGTTGTAGACTCTATTATTAAAAATGGTAAGGTTGTACGTCCTTATATTGGTGTATGGGCTGTAGATCGTCAAACAGCAGCACGTAACAATGTAAGCTATGAAGGTGAAGGTCTTCTTATTGTCCAACTTGATGCGAATGGTCCTGCTGCAAAGGCTGGTTTAGTAGAAGGCGATACAATTGCTCAAATTGATGGCAAGAATATTAGTACATTGTTAGAATTAAAAGAGCAAATTGACGCTAAGAGCCCTGGTGATACAGTTTTGGTATCTTATACTCACAATGGCAAAATGAAGAGTACACAGCTTAAATTAGGCCAAGCAACTTCAAAATAAATAGCTGATGTTAGAGTAAATAGATTATTTTAAAATCAATGAAAAATCCTCATCCGTTGGATGGGGATTTTTATGTTGTAGCCGAAGTATGTGTGATACATATAGGGTGACATTAGTAAAATTAGAAAAAATTAAGATAGTTTTTGTTTTATAAAAGCAGATATTATCAGTGTTTATAGGTCGTTAAAAGCGTGGATTTATATTTTGCAAAATATATTTTTAACAAGGTACCTTGCATTACGATGTACCTTGTGTTATTATGTATTTGTCAGTACATGATAGTGACCGTAAGAGAGCTTTCACATTGGCAGGTAGGCACAACCTAAAGGGAGGAACTATGCAAGTTCAATTAAAAAAAGGTGTTATGGATATGCTTGTGCTAGCACTATTAACACAAAGTGATCGCTATGGATATGAAATCGTAAGCACCATTTCCGAATATATTGAAATTTCGGAAGGAACGATATATCCATTATTTAATAGATTAAAGAAAGAAAAGTATGTTGAGACCTATTTGAAGGAGTCCTCTACAGGACCATCTCGAAAATATTATCACATCACGGCAGATGGCCGTACAGCATACAATCAGATGCGCCAAGAATGGGATGAATTTTCTGGTGTCATCAATATCCTGTTGAAAGGAGTCGACTATAATGGACAAAAATAGCTTTTTAGAAGCACTGCGCAATATATTCAAAAAGGCTCGTGTTGCTGATGTAGAAAGTATTATCGAGGTTTATGAAGAGCATTTTGCAGTAGGTTATGAAAGAGGACTTACGGATAGCGAAATCATTAAATCTTTGGGCACTCCAGAGGAAATCTATACATCTTATGTAGATGCAGGCATTATTACAGATACATTAGGCCAAGATGGTGGTGACAGTAAATCTGTAAATATGCAAGAAATTTATGCTAGATTTGATGACTACAAAGAGCGTTTATTGCCGCAGTTACCAGGAATGGCTAAAAAAGCATCTAAAACCTTACTATCCATAGGTAGTGGTTTATCATATATTGTTGGGGTTCTTATATTTATTATTACGCAGGCATTCCTGTATTTATTAGGTAGCTCTTGGCAACCATTCGAGAATGTAACGGCATTTCCTGCATTATCATTGGTAACTTTAGTTGCACTTGGTGGTGTAGGTCTCTTTGGGGGCCTTACATGTATCTTTATTGGTATTGAACTTCGTGGTGTACGCGAACGTTATTTCAGCAATGTAGATTAAGGAGGACCTATGAGACGAATTATAATTGCTGCCATTCTAACTGTAATCAGTGCTGTAGGGGTAGGTACATCCTTTGCTGTAAATGATTTACCAAATTTTGGCGAATGGATGAAAACCAATGAACAACAGTTTAGAAAACCACATAGACATGATGGTTCTAATATGCATATGGACCAACATATGATGGATGGAAATAATCAAATGATGCCTCAAGATGGTATGGGGCCAAATAATGGTCAACATATGTACCAAAATTGTCAAAACCAAATGATACCTCAAGATGGTATGGGGCCAAATAATGGTCAACATATGTATCAAAATAGTCAAATGTCTCCGCAAGGTCAAATAGGGCAACAAGGTCAACCTGACCAAATGCCTCAAGGGGGACAACCAAATGGTAATGCGCCTCAACCACCTGTGGAACAAGGTGCACCACAGACTACTCAAAATCAATAGTATTTTATTGACTTTTTTCTCTCACAACACTTTTAGAGTGCGTGGTCATGAAAGTGCATTCATGGCCACCGTAGAGCCATACACTCTACGTGATACATTCGTATCAGAATCTCTCTCTTACACACAATAACTACACACAAACAA